>Ga0209596_1000009_pt1 | contig 187241 bp, 169 predicted proteins | sample M_130807_MF_Meta_FD_187314 | JGI IMG/M metagenome (GOLD analysis project Ga0209596, IMG submission 187314) | Freshwater microbial communities from Lake Montjoie, Canada to study carbon cycling - M_130807_MF_MetaG (SPAdes) (version 2) | ecosystem: Environmental > Aquatic > Freshwater > Lake...
AATGTATGACTCTCTCCATCTATCTCACAATACACATACGGCACTTTTAACCATAAACATTTGAACTTTTCATCCATACTAAACACACTTTTAAACCATTCATCCAACCAAAAATACAACAAATTATGCGGTGGTTTACTCCAATAATTGTCACATTCTTCTTTCCATTTATTTATTATATAACTTCCTTTTTCAGATATTAGAAACCAAATCGCAGGTCCATATTCTTTACTTAATCCGGCACCGTGACCATGATACATCCAGAAACCCGCAGGTTTAACCGCTTCGTGTACCCATCCGTCTAATGGTCGCATACATAACATGGTTGCGTCGGCCCAAACACCTCCGTGATTTTTCAATAAACTTAATCTTATAATATCACTTTTTGCTTGTGGGGATATATCCTTATGTACATTGTATATATAATCAATGTCACTCACATAATCCTTTAAATTTTCTAAATCAATATAATGGATTTTCCATTTTGGATTATTTATCTTCCATGACTCAGCAACTTGATGATTTAACCAAGATGCGTTTTTCCATCCTTGAAGCCATAATATAAAAATATTATTTTGTAAAGTCGTCATATTTTATAAATTAGATTATAAAAGGTAAATATAAACGAAGTTTATGTTTTATTTGTTAAATAAAAAATAAAAGGGATTACCTTTATTTTTTTTATTTTTATTTTTTTTATTTATTTTAAATTTATTCAATAATTGACCATGGAACATCAAAGCCCCATCCGTCAAATTTACTTAAATTATTTGGATGAAACCTGTTTGATATAATGTCCTCGAATAACCCGGATAAGTACATCCTATCTTTTAAAAATTTATAATTATATTGAAATATGGATGGATTAGATGATAAGTTTTGCCAGTCAACTTTTGTTTTATTTTGTTCCAATAAATTAATAGCATTAATATTTTCTGACAATAAATACCACTCGATTTTTGTTGGATGTAATGCGTTAATTAGGTTAATTAAATTAATACAATTTGGGTTTCTAGCAAACCAAAACATATCTATTTTGTCTTGATGTTTTTCTAATATTTTGATAGCTTTTGGATTTGTATTTTGTGATAAATAGAACCAATTTATTTTATCTTCATTTTGTTCTAATAATTTTATTGCGTAATCACACGGGTTTGAAGATAACCCATCCCAATCAATTTTATATGTGATGTCATCGGATACCTCAAATAAATTAACATTTTCTGAAAACTCAAACCATACAATTTTATCTTTATTTTCTTTAAATAATTTAATATTGGACGAATGTCTCGAAAACGGATTCCAACTAATTTTATCTGGATTTTTTTCTAATATACGACTTGCGGATGGGTTTCCAGATAACATGTACCAATTAATTTTATCTAGATTTTTTTCTAATAAAGCAATCGCTTTATAACTCGTATTTCCAGATAGTGCGTTCCAATCAATTTTATTGGGGTTTTTTTCCAATAACTCAATTGCTTTAGAACATCGGTTACCGGATAACATATATGAATCAATTCTATCTGGGTTTTTTTCCAATAAAGCAATTGCTTCAGAAGATTGGTTTCCAGATAACATATACCAATTAATTCTATTAGGGTGTGTTTTTAGTATTTCAATAGCATTCGGATTTGATGATAATAAAAACCAATTGATTTTATCAATGTTGTTTTTTAGTAGTTCTATAGCATTAGGATTTGATGACAATCCTGTATAACATAAATTATCCGGTGATATCCAACTTCGTAAACGATTGACATTTTGAGCATCATTAAAATTCATCATATTATTCGTTTGTTAATTTATACATATTTAGTATTTGAAAAATATCATTTCAATTTTTTATATTTTTGGATAATTCCGTAATAAATAAAGACCTTAACATGTTATAATTGGGTGTTTCTATAAACCCGAGTTGTTTTACATAACTAAAGTATTTATAAAAAACTATTGGGATTTGGGTGTTTTCAATAATATTTATTTTCATTTGTTTAATTGTGTTATTATCATGTGTAGATTCCCACGGTAATCTTCCAAAGAAAAAATACAATAATACATAACCTAAAGATTCCATATCATCTCTACGAGTTAATTCAATATAATTATGTGAATTTATGCTTGCGTAATTATGAGTTCCTATTAAACTAGTGTGTTGTTTTATTTCAATGTGTTGATTATTGTTTGTTAGGTATGTTTTACAAAACCCAAAATCTATAATATAAATTTGGTTAGAGTTATGATTTAATCCAAATAAAAAATTATCTGGTTTTATGTCCCGATGAACGAGACCTTTCTCATGTATTATTTGTAACAATTCTATTATTTGTAGTCCTATTTTAAGTGTTAGGGAAAGAGTGAATGTTTTAGTTGGTTGTTGTTGTTTTAATTGTTCCAATGTGTTTCCTAATAAATTGATTACCATATAATTATTTTGTTTGTCTACACCATACCATTTTATTGTGGGTATTCCTTTTGAATTATTTAAATATTTATAAATATTTGCTTCATTTTTAAGAAGTTTATTTCCATTTTGTATATTTTCAACCTTAATGGCAACATATTCATTTGTTCTAATGTTAATTCCTTTATATATTAATCCAAAAGAACCAGAACCAATTTTATCAACTAATTTATATTTATTACAAATAGTGGTCATTTCACTAATTATATAATTAGTGTTTAAATAATATGGTGCTTTATTTATAACTTATAAAAATTGGAATGGGTAGTGTATTTAATAATTTATGTTTATATTTATAACAAACTCTATGGAATACATTTCCTAATAATTCAACCCAACCAATTGGATAGTTACTATTTGTATGTTCTGCACAATCTAATGCGTGTTTTGCTGGATGTTGTTTTAATTTTTCTAATTTACTATCAAGTATAATTATCATTTCATTATACCATTCTATAGTTAATGGTGTTTTAGGTTTAGTAATGTAAGCACAATTGCCGACAAGTTCATTATATGAATTAATTAATGGTGGAAATACCACACCGCCTTCAATTTCTTTATATCCAATTATCCATTTATCGCTATTATTAAGTAATTTAAAAGAATCAATCCATGATCCAGACTGGAATTTTATATCAGCGTATCCTCCCCCGTAAAAATTCATAAAATATGTTCTTAAATAATCGGATTTATGTGTTGCGCTTAAATATTGATATCCTTCATGTAAAGGAACCTCTTTTAAAATATACTCATTTAAATTTTTATTAGTTATTAATTTTACATTACAACATGTTTCAATTTCGATTTGTCTTAAACAATTTTTCCTGTTATCGGATAATTCATTATCTTCTGTCCAAAACAAGTAAATAGTATTCATTATAAAACCCTATTATAATATTTAATAGGATTTTACTAATTTTACATTAAATATATAAATATTGGTATTATGTTGATACATATTAGAATTACTATTTGAACAAAAACTATAATTTTACTTAAATTTGTTGATGGACTAAGTTGTGTAAACCCACACCCGGACTGAATAGAAGCACTAAATAAAATACAATCCATATTTTCAACTATAGTATTATTTTGTTTAAAATGGTTTTTAAGAATTATATAGATAATCGCAAAAATAACCATACATGCTAAATTTGTTAAAACACCCTTTACAATTGGTTTCATATATCATATAGACATATTATAATTATATATAAAGTGATTGATTTGTGGCAATATATTTTAAAGTTATATTTGGTATTTCTTTTAAATTCTGTAAAAAAAACATATCATTATTATGTTCTGCGATTTTTTCCATTTCGGATGAAATATTATTAATTTTTAATAACGCCTTTACAAAATCCCCTATACTAATATCCTTTTCTTTTTTTAATATTTGGATAAATAATTTACAATCTTGAATATTTTCACAATCACACCATTTATCAACATATTGTAATAAATCGAAATGTATATTATAATCACACCCTGTATTTATTTGATTTGTTGATTCAGTATCAATATAAAAGTTATATGTATTATTTATTTCGGTTATTATTTTTAATATGTCTTTATCTGTCGAATATGGAGTATATGTTTTTAGTTCTTCACAAACTAAAATATTTGTAAAACAACTAAAAACAATAACTAATTGTTTTGGCGATAATATAGATATTTTATTTTCTAAAATAAGATTTGAAAATGTAAGACAGTGTAATTCTTTTATTTGTGAAGCAATAAATCCTTTATTGGATAATTTATAATCTTGTTGAATAAATCCTTGTTGTATTAAAAAATCAATAATAAATTTAAATTGTCTATATATAATGTATTGTTGAGTTTGAATATCTTCAGATAAATCACTATATTTTTGTTTTTTGTCATTATATTTTTGAATGGTTATTTTGTCGTTGTCAATGAATTTGTATTCTGATTGTATTTTTTGTATTTTTCTTTCAGATTCTCTCTTTTTTTTATTAATTAGGTTGGGTAGTGATACCGTTAAACTTAAATATTCATTTATAATTGGTGTCGGTGTATTTAAAGTTTGAATAACTTCTTCAAATTTGTCTAATTCAATTTTTACACTATTTAGTTGTGTTTGAATTTCTTTTAAATTATTATCAATGTCTTGTTGTATCATGCTTTTTTTCGTAAAATTTATAATAAATAGGTCATGCTGTGATGTATTTTCATTTAAATCGATTAGATTTAATAATAAATTGTAAGAAATTTTAAATTTAGATACTAATACTTGTGGGGTTCCTTTCATCATAATTTTATAATTTATTAAATCCATATTTTTAAAAATATTATTAAGATGTATCACATGCCCAACTGTATCAATTCCTCTTCTTCCGGCTCTTCCAGCCATTTGGGTATATTCATGTGAATGAAAAAATCGGGAGATATGTCCATCATATTTATGAATGTCCGTAAAAATAACGGTTTTAGTAGGCATATTTAGTCCTATTGAAAATGTTTCTGTCGCAAATAAAAGTTTAATATATCCTTTAGCATAAAGCAATTCAACCATCTCCCTTAATATGGGCATAACTCCTGCGTGATGTATTGCGATCCCTTTTTCTAATAAAGAAATCATATTTATATATTCGGGTAGTTCCAAATATTCTTTATAATTAGGTAGTTTTCGTAATATTTGTTCGCATTCTTTTTGAATAATATAAGGAACTTTAGAATCATCTTCCAATAAAACAGTGGTTACTTCTTTCGCACATATTTCGATTGTTTTTCTCGATAAAACAAAACATAACGCAGGTAACATTGTATTGTCAACCATATATTTTGTTATTTGGTTTAATGTGTGTTGTCGATTTACATATACATTATTATCACTAAACAATTTTAACATTTTAGTCATTTTAAAATAATGAGTTTCGTTAAATACGCCTTTACTATCTTGAATAATGAATGGTTTATTTGTAAGTGATTTTATTTCATCTTGTTTTGATTTATCCTTTATTGCTTTGAAAATACCGTTATTAGTTGTTATAAAACTATAATGAGTTAATGGAACATTACGGATTGTTTCTGTCGCCAAGTAAACCTCTTTGTGTTCGTTGTTTCTAGTTTCACACCATAACGCAAATTTGTCAGGTGCGTCGAGTGTTGCTGAAAGCATAACCATTTGAATTTGAGATGGAAGCATCATAATTGTTTCTTCCCATACATGTCCTCTGTCTTTATCATTAATGTAATGTACCTCATCCATTATTACACATCCGACATCTTTGTCAATATCTATATTAAAGGATATATTTGTATTTGATGATTTATTTAATGATTTGTTGTAATACATTTGATTTAATAATATTTCAGAAGTCATTATAAGAACATCAGCTTCAGGGTTTGTTTTTATATCTCCAGTTAAAATTCCAAAAGTAATGTGGGGGTATTTTTGTGTAAATTCATAAAATTTTTGATTGGATAATGCTTTAATAGGACTCGTATAAATTACTTTTTTACCTAAAGAAACAAAATAATCAATAGCAAAATCAGCGACTAGTGTTTTGCCACTTCCGGTGGGTGCACACACCAAAGCGTGTCCTCCTTTAATTATTCCTTCTATCGCGTATTTTTGAAAATTACTTAATGGAAATGAGTATTTTTCAAAATGAGATTTATATATTGTTTCATTCGTTTCTGGATAAGTACCTAAACACACTTTTACCATTAATAATTCTAATAAGTAATCATAATAAGTAGTGTTTATATTGGTTTTACTATTTGTAATCTAACCTTTTTATTTAAGGTGTCCTCATCATTAAATAAATATAATTTAAATGTATGTTTTGTATAAAGTTCTAAATTATTATTTAATTTAAAACTGGTCGTTATTTTAAGTTCAGGTAAATATACTATAAATTTATATAATCCATCATCTCTTACATTTATTTCAAAAATATAACCATCATATAATTTAGTTATTGTTTCTGGTGTATTAACATATAAATTTAATAAATAGCAATCGTTCTGAACTTTTCGGACAGAACGCATCGTTGTGTTAATATATTCAAGTTCATTCACCCATTTATTGAAAAAGGTGTATGCGTTATCTGATAAAATAATATTATTATTTTTTTGAAACTGAATACTATTTAATAAATCAACTAATCTTCTAATTGGGCTTGTAATATGAATATATGCTTCCAGATTTAATGAATGATGTTGTAATATGTCACCGTAATAAAGATATTTTCCAGAAACATTGCCATAATAATTAACATGTTTGCTTATATGTTCGGGTACTTTTTCTTTATTATAAGTGGTAGTTCTAAATATTCCATTATTATGTTTAATCATTTCAGTTGCGCAGGTATAGTTCATAAAAATCATAAAGTATGATACAAGATCATGACTATTAGATACATTATTAATGTATTTGTATTTCATGGATAATTTCTGTGTAATTTGAAATAACTTTTTATAATTATGAGAACATAATAACTCGGGTTCTTCATATACATAATTCTTTTTTACTTTAATAATACAATTACTATAAGTGGTATTAATCACAACATTGTCTTTAATAAATAAATCCATAACTAATGTTATTCTTGTTTTGTTCTCTTGAAGACTACACAAACCATCAGATAATATTGTTGGAAGCATCGGTATTTTTTTATCTGGAAGATAAATAGTTGTGATTCGTTTTGAAAACACATCCCATAAATTTAGCATATCTAATAAAATAGATACATTAGATATGTAAATACTTAATTGTATGATTCCATTCTCTAATTCTATTATGCTAAATCCATCATCAAAATCGGTGCTTTTAGGTGGGTCGATTGTAAAAATACCCCATTTTTGAGTATTAGTTCGGTCTTCTATATTTGGATAGGTCTTAATGATATTATTAAAAACCATATCATTATTATTTTGTTTTGTTATAGTGATAGTATCTTTTGTGAATTGTTTAATAGAAATATTTAAATTCTTACAACATAATTGATATTCGTAAAAATTAGATAAGTTATGTATTTCACCTATAGTTTGTATTATAACTCCATGAGGATGTTTATTATTCCAATTCACATAATTAATTATTACATATAAATTATGTAATATTTTAGAAAATCCAATATTTTTTATTTCATAAGGAACTAAAAATACAGGTATTTGTTTATCGTATGAAATACATTTATACATAAGTTTGTTATTTGTTTTATTTCTTCCATAACTTTTGTTATTTTTTAATATCAACACTCCTGGAATTAAATAATTGGTTGTCCTAAGAGGTGAACTAATTATATTAACTTGGTTTGTTACCGTATCATATGTAAAAACATCATTATTAAATAATTTATGTTCTGTTGGGTTTAATGAAATGTCTATTTGTTGACATGTATAATTATCAGTTATAATATATGATGATTTTTGTATTTGTATTTTATAGGTCGTCATTAATAGGTATATGTTAAAACATTTAAATATTTTAATTATATAAGTTAGCCGCTTCTGGGATTTTGGATGACTCGATAACAGTTGGAGTTTCAAGTATTTCTTGTTCTGCTTTAATATCACAAGGTATATTTTTATGTAGTGTGTCGTTTATATTAACTTTTTTATTGGTATTTCTTTTTACATTTTGTATTTGTAACATATGCATTCCGTAATATGGAGAAATAGCCATATTATTCATATAGGTGCGATATCGAAAACAAGATATACTTGTATTATTTCCTAATTTAATACTATACCACCAAAACGCGGGTATATATATTGTCTTGCCTTGAACGAGATTGAATTCAAGACACTTAATTTTATCAAAATCCGAGGTATACTGTGGTTGGACATTCCAAGGATTAACTGGAGAATTAAACTCAAAATTATCATAATCATATTTGGGAAATAAATAACGAGTGCTTTTAGGAGGCGCTAATTTAACAGTTGCCGTGCCTTGTGTCATCAAAAAGAAGTTTCTATAATTAATTTCATATCTAAATGGTGTAGCGCAGTTATTACTTCCCATAATAATATCGTACTCACAATTAGAAACCATATATGGTCGTAAATATTCATCGTAATATTGCATATTTTTAATAACGCCTGATTCCTGTAAAAAATCGTTATTATTTTCAGAAAAGTAGGTTGATGTTTTATCTTCGTCAAATAATTTAACAGCTGAATGTATATGAAGTGGAATAAATAATTCGGAATTAGTATCATTTTCATTATTATTTCGTATTTTAATTTCAAAAGCATGATAATTGTCCTGAATGTATGTTTTATTTGTGGTTTCTATTATTTTGTTATTATCGAAATCGAATAACACGGGTTGTCTTATATCGCATATTTCTTCAAATTTATCCTTTGAAGCCGTGTCGAACTCATACATTTCTAGGTCATTCGAAGTCTTCAAATGAAATTGAACATGTAAATAAATGAATAATATTACACAAAAAACGAAAAAACTAATTATTATTCTCATTAGATTATTAAATACAAATAATAATAAATTTTAAAAAGTATTACGAGTTTTTTATAACTTCAATTTTTTGTAATGTTGGTTTATCTATAAATTTGGAAATAATGCCGTAAATTTGAGAAAAAATAAAGGATGGATCATAAATAAAACATTTTTCTAATTTATCAGGAAATTTCATCTTTAATGTTTCCGTAAATAGTTTTATAAATGTTAAGTGTTTATTAATATCAGCCAAAGTAACTGTTTTTATGTATAAATGAATTTTCAATGTAGGTTGACTGGATAAACATTTTTCAAATACATTTACAATATGTTGTATTAAAACAGTATATGTGTTCGAATTGCCAATGAATTTAAAATACTGATAATTTAATACAATATTATTATCTAAATTTATATAACATAACATGTTTAATATTTTAAGTAATAATGTTTCATTTTCATATTGTGTATTTGTAATTTCAGTATGGTATGATGCCATTATATTATAATATTCATTTTTATATTATAATATTCAACGCTTAATTTTTTAAAATGATGAGGTATCTGTATTATCTGATGGTTGAATAACTACAGAATCATCGACGATTTGTTCGTTATCCGTTGCGTCATAATCGATTTGTAAATTATCTGTTTGAGATTTTTCATTAATATAACATTTTGTTTTTTGTTCTAAAATATATGCGTCGTGGGCGTTTAATCTGGTAGTTATGTCTGTAGACAATTTTTCATGTTTAAGAACTAATTTTATTAATAAATCCTTTGTATCAGCTAAATCATTCTCACATTTTAGTAATCGTTCTTGTATTTTATTATTATTAACGACTTGTTCGATATTATTCAATCTAGTATTAATAATTTCAAAAACATCTGTATTATTGTTACTATTATCATTAAATTGATATAACCCTTGATTTGATTCAAATCCATCATTATTTTCTTGAAATTTACTAATAAATTGTTCAACTTTTGATAATCTTATGGTGGTTAATCCAATAGCATCTGAAATAGATATTTTGTGTTTATTATTCTGTTGTTGTGGTTGTTGTGGTTGTTGTTGTTGTTGTTGTTGTGGTCTGGAGTTTTGTTGTGGTGGTGGTGGTTGATTTCCCATTCGTGATGGAGGCATAGGTTGAGGTCTTCGTGGTGCTGAAACTGCTCTATTCTTCATTACTTATATTAAATATATTGTTTTCTGATTACTTACGCAACTTATAATTAGTATTTTAACGACTGTTTCATATGTCAATAAAATGATTCGCATACTGTATAAATATATATTGCTAAACTATATATGTAGTGATTATATATTTGTCAAGGTGATGTGGTATGATAAAATATAAAAATCGTAATTGTTGTCGTTCCTAATTATAGGGTTGTTGATTTACTTTTATGATATTTGTGTCATATATATAGTTTCTTAAAATGTTAATTTTTAATTTCTTTTTATACTTCATATGGAAAGTTTAGATAATACAACAAAAACAGCAAGTGGTTTTTTTAAACATGTTTTGAATTTTGACGAAGATTCCAAATCAGATATGTTAAACGTTATACAATATTCTATAATTTCAATCATTCCAATTGTAATTTTAAATAAAACTATGCAGAAATATGTTCCAGAAGCGGATGAACAAAAAGGAAGTATTGAAATTTTAGCAGAAATAATTATCCAAATAATTTGTATATTTATTGGATTATTACTTATTCATAGAGTAATAACTTATATTCCAACATATAGTGGAATGAAATATCCTGAATTTAGTATTATTTTTATTATTTTAGCTGTTTTAATGATTACAATGAGTCTTCAAACAAAATTAGGTGATAAGATTAGTATTATTACAGATAGATTGTACGAATTATGGGAAGGTAAAAAGGATAATAATCAAAAATCAAATAAACCGGTTGTAAAAGTTTCACAACCAATCTCACAAGAAAAACAAATAAATTATAATGACGGGACATCCATAAACCAACTTCCAAGCAACTCATCTTATTCTCAAAATAATCAACAAAACAATTCTGAGCCGGTTAAAATGCCAAACTATAATAATATGTATAAACAAGACCAAACACCATTAATAAATGCTTCTTCGCCAATTGATGAAAACTATTCAAATGGAGATAATATTCTAGCTGCGAGTGATGCCTTAGGTGGATCTTTCAGTAGTTTTAGTTCATGGTAAGAAGTGTATTAAATAAATTGTTGATAATATTATAAATGGATATACCCAAATTATTGAAAGCAATAGATAATGAAGAAAACGAAATGATATTTAATTATACAACTAATAAATTAAATAATATGAATCTAAGTATTTTAAAAGAATTAAAACTTGCCCACAACACTTTAAATGAATATTTACAAAAATTAAAAAATTATATATATGTTGACGAAATAAATAATTTAAAATATGGAACATATTTGAAATGGATATGTTTGACTAACCCTGATAAATTAGATTTAGCAAAAGGTGCCGTATTTTGTAATATAAAAATAACAGATAATGGTGTTTTTATAATATGTAAGGGATTTACCAATAGACATTTTCAAATAAAAATGGATGAGTGTTTAGTATTTCAAAAATTAACAAGTCAAGAAACGATTTTGTTAAACGCGATGGATTATTTAGAAAATTAAATATGTTATAAAATATATAAGCAACATGTTTTCGATTATTCCGTACGACCAAACAACTATTAAAACCGTTACTAGATTTAGAGTCGATGTAAATAATATTATTTTGTTTTCATCAGCAAATTTAGGAGTTGTTTTATTTGATGAAAACAATATTTGTGTAAATTCTTTTCCAATGATAATCAGTGGAGATGAATACGCTAATTGGGGAGGAAATGATGAATATATTGGTCAATTAATCGCCGATAAATTAGGGTTCACATTATCATCAGCATCAAAAAAATCCCCGACATTCAATATATCATCAATAGAACCATCTATAGAACCATCCACAGAACCATCTATAGAACCATCTATAGAACCATCATCGCCAACATCAATTACTGAAATAGTCTCTTCATAAAATAATTATTCGTCTAATAATATCTCATTTTCGAACATCTTATCACCTGGTTCAAATACATCGCTTTTAAAATTAATATTGCTTGTAGCTAATACCAACTTAGATGCGTAATAAATATTTTTACTAAGTAAATAAACATTATAATTATAATCTGTTGCTCTTAAAAACCCAATATGATTAAAATACATTACAAAATTAATTGCGCCTTGTAATGTTACTATATAAGCTAATGAACACGGATTATATTTGGTGTTCATCTTACAAATATAATTATTTACAACTTGAGAATTTATATCTTCATCAGAAATGTATGTATTATTCTTTAAATCCCATGGAATAAATTTACAATAAGCAGCATATTTATGTAACGCAAAATTAATTATTTCAGTATCACACGGCATATTATTAACTATATTTTCAAAAAAGACTAAAAAATTATCTTTTAATATAACATCATCTTGAAATATAATCGCGTTCTTATATTTGTTTTTTACAATATCCAATAAAATATAATAATGACTAAGTTGATTAGCCATTATTCTTTTGGCAAAGTTTTTATGTTTATAATCCACATCTTTAAACATTTCAAGTTCCTCATCCAAAAATTTGTATGATAAGGCATCTACCGCATTAAATCGTTCAACCTTATCAAATGGTATGTTGTGTTTGTGACATTGATTTATAAAATGTTCATTCCTATCCCTTCTTCTTTCTAAATTAATATAATATATTCGGTCTATTTTATCCATATTAATTTATTATTAATAAATTGTTTATATCATTTTAAATTATGTTTCAATGTGATGTTTTGTTTTTTTTTACATCTAAATCTTCCTCTTGTGAAACCCTTATTATTAATTATAGATTTTGTACAAATACCAATTGCTCGAGCCTCGGATTTGCCTTTGAATTTTTTAATACATTTACACAACTTATTTGAAAGTATATTTTCGGCCTTTTTGCGTAATATGTTTCCTTTTTTTGGGATTGAAATATTATAAAATTTTAATATTTTTATATAATCTTTTTTTGTAATTTTTGAAGTCATTCCTATTATTTAAATATATTTTTTTATTGTCATTTTTTATAATATATATAATTATAAAAAATGGTTGTTATATTTGATTTAGATGAGACTCTAGGGTATTTTTTACAATTTGGTATATTTTATGATTGTTTACATAATTATTTATTAATTAATAATAATTATATTTTAAGTCAACAAGATTTTATATCATTATTAGATTTATATCCGGAATTTTTGAGACCGAATATAATAACTATTTTAAATTATTTAAAATATGAAAAAATAAACAAAAACTGTGATAAAATAATGATTTATACTAATAATCAAGGACCACAATATTGGGTTGAAAATATAGTGTTTTATTTTGAACATAAACTCAATTTTAAATTATTTGATAAGGTTATTAATGCCTTTAAAATTAATGGTAAGCATATTGAATTAGGAAGAACTACACATGAAAAAACCATAGAGGATTTTATAAATTGTTGTGATATTGATATCAACACTAAAATATTTTTTTTAGATGATACTTACCACAGAAAAATGAGAAATCAGAATGTTTATTATTTAAATATAAAACCATATATACATAATTTAGTTGTCGACACAATTATAACGCGATTTAATAATAGCGTTTTATATTTTACTTTTGAAAAAAATATTGACATAAACAAATGTTTAATATCTAACATGTATAAGTTTAAGGACAATTATAAAAATAAAAATGATTATGACATTGATAAAATAATATCAAAACAAATTATTTACCATTTACAACTTTTTTTTAATAAAAAAAAGATAGAACTAAACAAGATATCTACTTGATTTATATTACAAAAAATAGGTGGATATAAACGGATTTTGAAATGACTAAAGAGATTGTATTTTAAAATTATTCATAAAAGCGTTATAATCTATTTCTTTATCTAGGGGTGTTGCGTTTAATCTTGCGTTTTCCCAATCAATAATTATAGGTCTATTCTTGTCGTTAGGGTCAAGCATTATATTATCAATTAAATCTCCATGAGATATATTATTTTCATGTAATATTTCAAGTGATTTTCTTAAATAACGGTATTGGGGTCTGGTCAGCTTAGATGTATCAATTGGAATTAATTTTTTAATAAATACAACATCATTTGAAGCGTCGAATAAAAAGTTAGTTTGTCTGCTATATTCCTTAATATCTTCATTATTTCCAAGTAATTCTTTATTGAATGAACTATCAGGAATAATATAATATAAAAATCGTGTTTCATCCGGGTCGATTTCTTTTAATCTATCATTTAATTCTTTATTTACATTAATTCCCTTATTAAATATTTTAGATACATACCCATTATTTATATTATATTTATCATACATTATTGTATCTATAATAAATCCATCCTTGCCTCTACCAATAATACTACCACCTCTTTTTGATTTTCGCGATTTAGGTCGCGATTTACTTCGTGATTTATTATATTTTTTTAATTTGCGAGTTTTATCATTTATTTTTTTACTATTCTTTGTCTTCATAATAAAAGATAAGAAATAATTATTTTATACCAACCAAAAATAAATATATGAAGTGACAAATTCAAAACTTGAAAGATTTAATTTTAATTAATATATTATTAAGTGCTGACGTTGACAATAAAAATAATCCAGAACTAAACGCAACTCGACGATCATGATTTGTAAATTTTATTTGTATTAATGGATTAAAACGAATTATTAAAAATAAACAAATGTATATTTTTGCGTAATAATCTAAAACATATAAATATTCTTCTGCTTTATCCGAAAGTTTAAATATAGAAATTGCTGTCAACAAATATGATAAAAAAATAAATATCAAAAATAAATATTCTTGAAATACAAAAATCGAAGATTCAATATTTACCATATATATTTACCATATATAATATTTAGCATGTTCATTTATTATATGCCGCTAATGTTCTTGCGCTTGGGTCTTCTGCGTTTGTATATTTAGGCATCCAATAATAAGGTATTATATTTAATGAATTTGGATAATAAAAAGTAAATAAAGATTTATAATATAATTTTTCTGCAGAAATAGGACTCATTGATTTATCATAATTTGGTGTAATAAATCCTTGTAATATTTCGTATAGTGATTGTGTATTACCACTAACTCCGTCACTAAATGCTTCCTTTCTTCTCCATAAAATCTCATCTGGTAATATTTGTTTTCCATCTTTATTTTTAAAATTATTAATAGAAAACGCATTTCTTAATAAATATTTTTCTACTTGTGAATTATACGAGTGACATCTTATAGAAGGCGGAATAGATAAATAAAAATTTACAAAGTTTCTATCTAAAAATGGTGTTCTTGGTTCAAGACCGTTAGATGAAATACACTTGTCAGACCTTAAAACATCAAAATTATGAATGTCTTCCAATAACCGACGGGTTTCTTTATCAAACTCAATAGGATCTTTACAATAACTCATATATAAATACCCTCCGCATAATTCATCAGAACCGTCACCATTAAATATAACTTTTGCGTTACTATTTTTAGAAATATATTTTCCCAATAAATAATTACCTATACTGGCTCTTACAGTTGTTGTGTCGTAACTTTCAATCTCATAGATTAATTTAGGGATGATTTCAAACATGTCTTTTTCTGAAACAATTATTTCGGTGTGTTTTGTACCAAGATATTCGGATACGATTCGTGCGTTTCGTAAATCTTCAGACCCGTATAATCCAATACTATATGTTTCTAATAGTTCAGTGGTGTGTTTCTTGTGAATTTCATTAATTAACGCTGTAATCAAACTACTATCTAACCCACCAGAAAGTAAACATGCGATTGGTCGTTCAGTCGTTAAGTATCTTTTTTCAACCGATTGAATAAGAAACTTTTGAATTCCGTTATTAATCCAATTAATATCATTATTGATATTATTTAATGGAAACATAGGTTCATGGTAGATACCATTTTCGATTTTTTCCCAAAAACTAAGTGCCTTATTATTTTTATGATAAGATATATATGTAGACGGTTTAAATTGTGAAACTGAAAATTGTTTAGGAAACTCATTACATATTCCAGATAACATTTTTAATTCAGAAGCAAATCCAATAGTTTCCCTATACTTACTTTCATTATTTAAACAATACAATGGTCTTACGCCATATGGGTCTCGAGCAATATGCATATAAGACCCCGAATCAAAACACTGACTATCACATAAAGCAAACGCAAAAACTCCATCTAACATTTTCAATGTTTGTTTTATACCATATCTTTGATAAAGATGAATAATAACCTCACAATCCGAGTTTGTTACTGGTGTAATATCCATTAATTTATATAATTCTTTGTAATTGTAAATTTCACCATTACAAATTAAAGAAGTATTTCCAATTTTAATTGGTTGATTTGATATATTATCAAGACCGTTGATTGCTAATCTATGAAACCCAAATATAGCGTTAATCTCAATATTTTGAAAACTGGAAGATTCAGGTCCTCTATTTTTACCTTTCATAAATTGTTCTTTAATAAAATTTATATAATTTATATCACCATAATTAAGAAGAGTAAAAATACCACACATTGTTATTAAAGATTAATTTTTATTTTTAATATCATTGTAGATAAAATATATATAATTAAATAAAATATATAATTATATTAATGACTACAAATACAGCATCACATAGAAATAATGAAATCAATACACGAATATATGATAGAAATCTACCAACACAATTAATACAACCTTATATAAGTGTAAGACCTGTAATGACTAAATATTCAATTTTACCAATTGTTGACCCTAGAAAACAAAATTTAGTAAAAATGGAACAAATGCCAACTTATAATTTAGAAAAGGTGTTTAATCCAGGAAATACAGTTTCACCATGGTCTGGTTATTCATCAAATATAAATGTGGAGTCTGATTTAAAAGGACAAATATTCGCACTTCAAAAATGTGACCAATCTGTTTATGTTCCAAATAGTAATAGTGATTTATATAAGTATTCATTTAAATCATCTCTCGAATCATTACAACCTCATAGTTTATTATTTAAGGAGGAAAAATTCAATTGTTTTAATCCTATACCCGAAAAATCTAACTTATCTTTATTTAATAATTCGACCAGGACCCAAATACAAGACCCAATATAAAATATTATTATATGATAATATGATAAATGAATTTGGAATTCCATCATTTTATTTACATCAAATAAATGCTTTTTTTATTTTTATTTCATTCGTTTTATTATTAAGAAATTATTCAAATATACAAAAAATAGAAACATATCAAATGATTGTATTGTCATTATTATTTTCTTTAGCAATTGGAATTCATGGATTATCTCATTTAGGTGCTGAATACATTTATGGTTATAATCCTATACGCAATCTTTTGATAGTTTAAATATAATTGTATATTATGTCTGACACATACATAAATCAACTTACAATCGACTGTTTTAGAAACAAACCTATTTCTAAAACAATTTCAAGAAAACCACTCCCAATAAAAATAAATAAAAAGGATAAACATTTTTATAGAAAAAGAATATTAGGATTAACCAGAGAATTATTACAAGATTCCGATTATGACACATTTTCAGATGTAAAACACTCATTTGATATTTATGTAAAAAATTGTATCGATTATTTTAAAACTTTAGATAAATCTGATATATTACAAGAAGATTACAATGAAATTAATGAAAATATTGTAATTGATAATACAAATTGTGAGATGATTAATGAACCCGAAATAACAAAAAAAATAAATAATTTAATGATGAAAAGTATTAAGGATAATAGATATACATTAGATGGCTTTATAACAAAGACTGTTAAAAAAATAGATGAACCGTTTGTACCACTTCAAAAAGAAATAAATCTAAAGGACCCTAATTTAAGAATTAAAGGAATTCGTCAAAAGAAAAATATACATAATATTTATGATGAAATATCAGACCAAAAAAAGAATGCGGACGATAAGACGAAACCAGAAGTATAAAAGCACACTTAAAAATATGATTAAACTTAGATGTAGTCCCAAAGATAAAAATGTTGATAAAATTAATAATTTTAGTTGTTATACGGATAAATCACTTATTGAATTAAAAGAATTATGGAACATACGACATCCAGATAAAATGATTAATACCAATAACCCAAAAGAAATTTGGGATTACTTAAGACAATACATGAAAGGTATTTGTAATAAAGAGTCATGCTGGTTAAAACAGAATTTTATATCATCCAATAAGATTACAAGTTTCATTGATGAATTTGCGCCGTTGTCTCCCAAAGAATGGAAAACAAATCCTAATGAATGGCTATCTAGTGTTGATATAACTAGTGTTATGAAACAATACGAAAAGGCTTATAAATGTTTTGAGTTTTTTGGTCCTTCGCCAATTGATTTTGATAGTAAACTATTAGATAATAAGTGTGTTTGGGATGATATTTGTAACTTAAATTTAGAAGACCAACTTAAACGAGGTAAAACAAAATTAGGGTTTATTTTTAATACAGATCCACACTATAAATCCGGACAGCATTGGATATCATTATTTATAAACATAAAAAAAGGTAAAATATTTTTCTTTGATAGCGCAGGAAATAAGATTCCTCCTCAAATACAAAAATTAGTAGATAAGGTAATACAACAAGGTAAACAACTTAAGATAAAAATGATATTTGACCAAAATTATCCTGTTGAACACCAATATGGAAACACAGAATGTGGTGTTTATTCTATTTATTTTATAGTTCATATGTTAGAAGATACCGTAACTGGATATTATTTAAAAAATCATGTTTTAAAAGATAAATATATGCAGAAATTCCGAAAATTATATTTTAACGATAATTTATAATTGGTTAAAAGTATATAAAATATTATTTAATAGATACATATGAATAAATCCGATTTTATACTAAATAGTAATGTTGAATTACTTTGGGAAATAATAGTTGATACTGACATTGTACAAAAAAATGTTATTTATATTGATAAAATAAAAGAAATATTCAATTCAATTATAAATGGGTTTTATCATAAAGAAAAAGACTCATCGCCAAATTTAATGTCTCTTAATAAAATGTTTATTTCTGTTATTATTAATAAAATCAAAAGTGAAATTATTAAAGATTCAGAGAAAGAGAAAGAGAAAGAAAAAGAAAAAGAAATAATTACATTTGAAGATTTACAAACGGAAAGAATAAATAAGTTTGACAAAGAATTCATTAAACAAAAGAATGATTTTGACAATCATAATACAATTAAAATTCCTACGGCTCCAAAATTTAACGATACAATTGATGGACCCTTAGAAGACATGGAATTAATTATTAAACAAACAATCGCCAAACGAAATTTTGACACTGAACAATTTAATAAAGGAGCAAATCCTTCTTCATTTTTAAAACCTCAGGAAACATCAATTAAAAAAGAAAAGGAAGTACAAAATAAAACCAATGAAATAAAATATATTAAAATTGACAATAAAGAACTAGAAAGTTCAATAATAAGAAATAACATAATAGAATTACCCAACAAAATCACATCTACGCTCAATACTCAAGAATTTAGAGATGTTAATAAACGCATATCATGGGGTACAAACAGTATAAATTATGTGGATGATAACTTACTTCATTATAATAAAGAGCCTATTAATGTTACTTCAGAAAACATATTTTCAAAACTAAAAAAAATAAAAACGAATGAAAGCGACGCACCTATTATTGGAGAACCTCAAAATACTGTTGAATTAATAACGATCGAAGAAAAATTTAAAATTATAAATAATAAAATAGATATTTTGACAAATATGATGATAAAATTTATGGATACACACACAAATTAATTTACAATTTGTTTAAATACTTCTGTTCCATTATCGTTTATTTCATATGTTCCTATTTGGATTGGATTAACACCCGGATTTTCTAATGCTTCTTTATAACTTGCTAAATCATATATATTTAATAAATTTTTATTTATTTTACGATAAACATATTCAACACCATTAATTGTTATTGATTTACCTGTCCATTCAAAAGTCCTTTTATTTGTTCTTAATGTATTATCACTTTGTTGTTTTGAATAATCAGGTATATATGAAAATTTAGAACTGGTCGGGTCTGCGAAATTCATACAAGCTATTTTTTCTTTACCGTGAGGATAAATTGAACAATCAAAAGATGTTTCTTTAATTATTTTAGTTAATTGATTGCTTAATTTTTCTTTTATGGTTGATGTTTCAAATAACATTTGGTCACTTGAAATAGGTACGTGAGGTAGTCGTTTACTTAAATCCTTGTTTTTAAGTTCAATAGCATCATCACTTTTTAGTTGTTTTTCAGAAAAAATCATTAAATAAATAAATACTACAACGGTTTGTAATTCCTTTGGTAAATCTGTATGACTACAGATTCGCCTTGCGCGTCCAATAACTTGTTCAGTTCTAACTGGATGCCAATATGGTTCCATAATGTGAACATATCTCGTATTTCTTAAATTAATACCTTCTGACCCAGATGAAGTAATCATTAATACTTTAATTATTTCGCCATACATATTATTTTTCGAAATCTCTTTTAATTTATTTGAAATATTTGTTGGAACATCATCCCATGAACTATTATAAATATTTCGAATTATTTCTTTTTCTTCAATAGTTTCGGTTCCTGTATATAAAGCATACGTTGGTTTTGTTAATTCATCATCTGTAATGTCTAGTTCCCATGTATCTGAACTTGTTTTTTTTATTTTAAATCGGTTAAATCCGTTTGCTTCCAATACTAAACTAAATAATCCAACCCCTTCTAGTGTTCTAAATTGACTATATACTAAATGTAATCCGATATAATCTGGGTCTTGGATATTTTCCAACATATTTAAAAATTTTGGACTATATGTTTCAAGTGCTTTAGGAGATAAAAAATCATTAGGATTATTTTTGATATATTGTATTTTTTCTTCTATTCGTGAAGCATAAGTGACATCTGCTAAATTATTAATAAGTTCATCACCTTCAACCTCTCCTTCATATAAATTGGTAACATCGATATTATTCTCTATTTTTTTAGTTTCTTTTAAAATATAACCCATATTTGTATTTTCAGCTTCATCGCCTTTTATACCTGCTACTTTGCGTGGTAATGGTCGATCAGGCATTACAAAATTACAATATAACCGTGAAAAAATTCTATATGTGGATGATACATCCGCATACATATCCGCGTTGCCTTTCTTTTTGCCGGGTTTTTCTGTCAATCTTTCTTCTGCACGTGCCTTTTCATAAATTTTAAATTGATAATCACTCATTTCAATATTTACAATAAAATAATCTAATGACAATGTTTTTGTAAATGTAGGCAGTAAATCTTCTTGAGCACTACGAAAATAGGAAGATAATCCAATTATTCGTCTTTTTAATCCATCAATATTTTTCAATTCTTTTGTTTCACTATCAATATATTCCCCTGAAAACAAATCCAATTTATCCGGAAGTGCTTTAAAGTTTTTTATTTTTATTCCTTGAGAAAGTATTTCAATATCATTTTGTTTTAAAATATGTATGAGTTTTCGTTCAAATTCATCATCACTAATAAAGTCTTTATTTAAAACTAACTCACCTGAATCATTACGAACCTCATCAGTAACACCATGATATCCCGTTTTATTATTTACATTTTTAAACCCAAACGGGTTTCGTGTTATTGTTAATATTTTACTTGATGGTGAATAATCGATATAATCTAATGTTTTTTCTTTTAAAAAGATGTTTTCAAAGTAAAATTTATCTATTTTTTTAGAAGTATTTACCTGTAAAGGAAACTCCCATGTTTTTATATATCCACGCAAAATATTAAACAAAATACCAAATTCATTTGGATAATTTATAACAGGTGTTCCTGTAAGTAAAATTATGCGTGCGTCTACCGCACTCATTAAATACTCGTATAATTTGATTGATAAAAATTTGGATTGATGTTCTTTTTCTCCTCTATTAGATACTTTAATCTCTGGTTCTTTGTTTAATTTGTTGACAATTCTACTAATTAAATTATGTGCTTCATCAATTATTACTACAGCGCCATCAAATAAATTTTTCGTATAATTGTCTGTTAAATCGCTTAATGTTTTATTCCTTAACCCATTATAATTTATAAAAGTATATTTACTTTCAATCATTTTATCTAACTGTTCGTCTAACGATTGTTTATCTTCACCAGATAACAAAACATAATTTGATGCTTCATTTACATTAACAAACCACGCACCCTTTTTTTTTCTTATGTATTCTACAGATATGTTTAACACATTTGATAATACAGGTAACAACTCAGGGTTTTTAGTTATAGATATCCATTTCCAGTATTGATTCCTACGAAATAATAAATCTCCACATTTTTTTAATTCAACCATATAATTTTTTCTTAATGAGGCAGGTGTCATTATAATAATTTTTTTGTTATCTTTCATACCTTCAGCAATAGATATGGATGTACACGTTTTACCAGAACCAAGTCCATGGTATAATAATAATCCACGATAAGGAGTAAATAAATTTAAATAATCTCTTGTAATTTGCTGATGTGTTAATAGTGATACATTTCCGGATGTTTTCCCAATATTATTACAAGAAATGTTTTCTTTTTCGGATAATGTTTTTTTATAAGGTTGAAAAATGGAATTAATATTATTAATATATTTTTCTCTATTATTCATATAATAATTTGAAACCTTTATAATGATATTTGGTTGTTTTTCTGGTAAAAAGTGAGTTATTGGTTTATTATCAATTTTTACATTGATTTCAGGACCTAATATAGCAACTCCCTTTTCAACTTGTTTTGTTTTTCTTATAGGTTTTATAATTTGTGTGGGTTCGTCTAGTTCAATTACTGGTTGGGTTTTTTCTTCAATTACTGGTTGAGGTGCTTCATCTAATTCCTCATCTTCTAATATTATTTTTAAATTAGTGGTTTTAGATGGTTTTATAGGCTTAATAGGTTCGTTAAGTTTTTGAATTTCTTCAATATTAGGATTAACACGGACCTTTAACAATTTTTGTGCTGCTAATTTATTTTTAAATAATTCAACATCATATCCTTTGTGTCGTTCATCAATTATATTAATTATAGGTTTTGGTATATTTTGAACACTTTCATTAGGATTTATTATTATAGGGTTTTCTGGAATAATAATATCAACTAATTTATGTGTTTTAATATTTGGTTTAATTTTTAATGCGTCTAAATAATTACTCATAACTTTATATTAAAACTATATAAAACTTTTTAGCACCAGTTCTCATTTACAATGATTAATTATAATTAATTGATAATTATAATTAAATGATAATAAATAATAAATATTTTATAAAAAATATTTATTACAAGGTGTTAAACATTACATTGATAATATATGCTGTTTATTCATTTGTATCCCCTAAATGTTCGGTAATAAATGTAAGTGCCTCGTTACACGCAAGTTGTTCTGCTTTTCTTTTTATTTTGTGTTGGCCCTCACCCATAAATAAAAATATTTTACTGTTAGTGTTAACATATTCATGAATTTGTTTAAATGTTTTGATTTGATTAATATTTATTGCGTTATTGTAATTTAAATTATGTACTTGTTGTCCTAAACATAAATAAACTCCCATTTTATATCCAACTTCTGGATCATGACTTATTTCTAAATAATGTGGTGTGACTTTAAATTCCTTTTGGATTTTTACCTGTAAAATATTTTTATAATTGTCGTCATTTTGAATTAATGATATCCAATCAATATGCGTTTCAAATATGTTTTCTACGAATTTTTGTGCTATTTGAAACCCAGGACCAGTAACAAATATATTTTTAAACCAGCCATCATCGTCTTTTATATTTATTTTATTGAAATCTAAAAATAGTGCACCTAAAAAAGCCTCGAATAAACACCCTAGTTTTTTTAAATTTGTTCGAATCTTTTTTTCTTCAGCATGTTTTGATAAAACTAACCATTTATTTAAGTGCATCTCCATTGCGATTTTTCCAATAGCCTCGTTTTTAACAATTGCTATTTTTTTTTCAGTCATAAAACCTTCGTTTTCTTTAGGAAACCTTCTATAAAGATAATATTTTGTGATTAATTCTAAAATACCATCTCCTAAGAATTCTAACCTTTCGTTTGATTTGGTGCTCAATTTAATACAATCGGGTGGTTTTTCAACAATTGTAATATTTTGTTGTAGATTTTCAAATCCGGGTCGTTTAGTATATGAACGATGAATAAACGCTCGTTTATATAACACTAGATTGTTGACAATTGGAGGAACACCATATTTAGTAAGAATAGATTGAACTTCGCTCAATGTAATCTCAACATTTAAATTGTTATATGGATTAAATATTAGGCCATCATCACATTTAACAATATCATCTTCATAATTTAAGTTTAACATTTTGATATAATATACTGTATTTAAGTTTACCTTTATATTATTTATACTTGTACATTTAACTTGTCGACAAATATTTAAGAAGATTTAGAATTATTTATTTTTAAAATATAATATTTTAATATTATATAATATGGTTTATATGTCTGGAAGTAAAAACGCACGCAATGCGGCATCTATTTGCAATAGAACAAATGTATGTGGAGGACCCAAAAAGTCAGGTATCGCATCTAGGATTGGTCTTTTTATGCAATCAAACCCTAACCTTATCCGTGCGCCTCAATCATTACCTAAAATATGTGTTATAAGTAAAACAATTCAAACACAAAAATATGGTTATCACGCAACTCATGGAGGAAATATTGGTTAATTGTGTTAAAATATATAATAATGTTAAATGATTTAATAACATTGTGTGTTATGAAATTATTATCATGTTTATTAAAATTGACTATAGAGAACACGATTTATTAATAAATATTAATTTATTAATAGCATCAAATCCAAACTTTAAAGAAATCGAAATAAAAACCGAAAATTTGGTTTTAGGTGATATTATTATTTCAAATAACGAAGAGGACCTACTAATAATAGAGAGGAAAAGTATTTGCGATTTAATTAGCAGTATAAAAGATGGTAGGTACGAAGAACAATCGTATAGATTAGATGGGTTATCACATCATAAACACAATATAATTTATTTAATTGAAGGTGATATAAATAAATTTCAAAATAATGGTGGTGACAAAATTATGGTTTATTCCGCGATTTTATCTTTAAATTATTATAAAGGGTTTTCTGTATTAAGAACATTATCCATTGAAGAAACCGCACTATTTATATGTAATAGCATAACTAAAATGATTAAGGAACACATTAAAGGTGATAAAATCCCATATTATAGTAACATTAATGAAATTAAAGTGAGTCATGACATAACTGATAAAAATTATATTAATATTGTAAAAAAGATTAAAAAGGATAATATTACCCCAAATAATATAGATGAAATCATGTTGTCTCAGATTCCAAGTGTTAGTTCATCAATAGCAATAGTTATTATAAATAAATTCGGGACACTACAAAACTTATTGAATAAATTGAATGAGGATAACACATGTTTATATAATTTAACTTATACAAACGCTAAAAATCAAACTCGTAAATTAAATAAACCGTGTTGTGAAAATATTGTAAAGTTTTTGTTGAAAAAATGAATATATTTTAATAGAATATAATATAAAATGAAAGGGAACCATTTTCAACTGTTGATAGGAATAATTGTCATACTATTTGTAATTTATCTAATTTTAAAATTCACACCCACAATAGAAGGTTTAGATACCATGTCGGACTCCACCTCAGGTGGTATTGCTGGAAACGCAGAGACTTATTCCTCAAATATAAAATCAAATACTATAAAAATGCAAGACACCTTTTTAATTAGTAAATATCGTAAAAATTATGAATCGATTATATTAAATTTAGACGATTTACTTAATAATTTAATGTTACAAGCAATATTAAATATTGATACAAACGATAAATCAGATAAAGTTTTAGATAGTTTTAAAAAATTAAATACTTTATCCGAATCTAAAAATTCATTAAATAAGGTTATGAAATTTATTGATAGTCAAAAATAATTAAGGAGTATATAGTTTTACTTCGTTACCGGCATAAACACCTTTATCAACCAATGATTGTGTATAATCCGCACCACCCCAATTGTCGTCCATTGGGTCAGGACTATATAACATATTCTCATTTTGTTGTTTAATGGTATCTAATGGTGTGCTTGTACCTACATAATAGGCTGAGGCGTCATACGCAGGATACGAATTTTTATTATAAGGTTTATCAGCTTGTGTTGCGTCGACAAGTAGTGTAGGGTTTGGGTCTTTTGGAATAACATTTGGAGAAATTGCTGGTGGAAGACCACCTTGAGGTTCAGTAACACTTGGTCTAACCTTATAAACTTCATTTCCTTGAGCATCATATGTTTTTTGTAAATATAATACAGGACATCTTATACCTTGACTTCTTTGCCAATTTAAAAACTCGACATAATCTTCTAAATTATTAAATTTTACCGGATTTACACCTGGAATATTTGCTAGTTTAGAATTATACAAATAAAATATTTTATCACTCTGTATTAAAATATTTGGACATCTTAACTCATCCTCATTTGCGAACTCCTCTATAAACTTGGGACTTCCACCTTTTAAATAAAAATTTAACCCTAATAGAAAGACAACTATAATACACAAAATAAGTAATGGTGACATATATATTTAATAAGGATAAAATAGTTAATTATTTAAATTATATTTGTATATTAATTTCTAATGTAAGATTATAAATGAAAATCTTACATATAGACCCTACAACTAAAAATATCGAAGAGTTTAATAATTATATCGAAAAGGACAATCAACACGCGTTTGTTTTATTTTATATGGTTGGATGCGGTCCGTGTGAAATGACCCGCCCTGAATGGAAAAAAGTTGAAAATGAACTTCACAACAAATTAAATGATAATATTATTGTAGTAGATATTAACCAGGAAATTTTACAAAACCCACAATCAAAAATAAAATATTTAACAAAAAAAAATATATCTATTAATGGGTTTCCTACAATTCATTATATTTCTGAAAAAGGAGACCTTGTAGAAGAATATGAAGGTCAACGAACCGCAGAATCTTTTAAAAAATGGATTGAGTCTAAGTCTCATGCTTCCAACAAAAAACATTTATCGTCTGGAGGAGGAAGTAAAAGTCGTAAAGGAAAATATAACAAACGAAAAACCCAAAGTAAAAAACATAAAAGGGTACGCAAAACTAAAAAACATAAAAGAACCCTCAAAAGTAAAAAATATCATAAATAAAATACTATATACGACTAATATATATGAGTAATAACATATTGCCAATAATGATAGGGCTTTTTTCAGGATTTATATCAGGTGTGTCTGGTATGGGAAGCACCATACTATTATTAACTTTAGTTTACTATTTTAATGTAATTGACGATTATTCAACTATTAAAGGTACAATATTATATACTTTATTATTTCCAATAACTATACTTAGTGTATATAATTATTACAAAAAGGGACATGTAAACATTTATATTGGAACCATTTTAGTATTATCTATGATAATAGGTGGTTATTTAGGGTCTAAATTAATATTATTGTTAAATAAAGATTCTGGAGATACAATTTCTAGAAGAATAGGTGGAATAATCTCAATTATGTGTGGTATAATTCTCCTTACGAAATAATATAAAAAATTGAATTAAATATATCAGTGTATTTTAATTTAATTTAATTATACAAAATGGATAAAGTATTTAAACTCGTTGATTTTAATGTTTATAACTCAAAAAGTAATAATGACGGTTCTGAAAGCGAAGATGGACACCCAACCTATAAAGATGACAATATTTTCTTAATCCAAATATTTGGTTTGAATTCAATAGGTGAAACTTGTTCTATTATCGTAAATGATTATAAACCATTTTTCTATGTAATGGTAAATGATGAATGGAATACCTCCATTAAAAACATGTTTTTGATGGATATTAAAAAAAAGATGGGAAAATACTACGAAGATTCAATCACCGAATGTATTATTGTAAAAAGAAAAAAGTTATATGGATTTGATGGTGGTAAATCACATAAATTTATAAAACTGGAATTTACAAATTTGAATGCGTTTAATAAAGCAAAAAATTTATGGTATGGCGAATATACTGATTCAGGTCGAAGTTTATTAAAAGAGGGTTATATATTTATGAATACAAACACTATATTATATGAGGCAAATATACCACCTCTATTAAGATTCTTTCATATTCGAGATATAAGTCCATCTGGTTGGGTCGCATTACCAAATAAAAAAATAATACAAATAGTGAAAGAAGGTTTTAAAAAAACAACATGTAAATTTGAAATTATTATTAATTATAAAGATATTATTCCTTTAAATGAAAAGGAAGATAGAGTTCCTTATAAAATATGTAGTTTTGATATTGAAGCAAGTAGTAGTCATGGAGATTTTCCTATTCCAATAAAAACATATAAAAAATTAGTAACAAACATTATTGAATATTTTGAAAATTTAAACATGAATATATCTACTGAATTGTGTAAAGACCTTCTTAGACAAATTGTATTAGCTGCGTTTAATTATGGACAAATGGAAAATGTAGATCTTGTATATCCTATAAAAATGATAACTAAGCAACAATTAGAGAATATAATTGATAAATGGTTATCAACTCCAATAAAAAACTATAAAAACACATCCGAATTTCGTAATATGTCGACAATAGAAAAAATGTTTGAGATAATGGGAAGAAAAATGGATGATAATGATGACGACACCGAATATAATAGTAAATATATTAAAATGACGAATAATTCAACGACTATAGTTGATATGATATGTGATAAATCGTTTGACAGAGACATCAAAATAAATGAAATAAACTTTTCATTTATTTCTAATTTTCCAAAATTAGAAGGAGATAAAGTTACATTTATAGGTTCAACCTTTTTAAATTATGGAAACTCAGAACCACATTTAAATCATTGTATAGTATTAAATTCATGTTCCCCTATTCCTATTAAAAATAGTGTTGTTGAAACATATAGTACTGAAAAAGAGGTTTTACTTGCTTGGAAAGAATTAATACAAAGAGAAAATCCAGATATTATTATTGGATACAATATATTTGGTTTTGATTATGAATTTATGTTTAGACGCTCTGAAGAAAACGATTGTGTTGAGGAATTCTTAAAATTATCAAGAAATATTAATGAAGTTTGTGCTACAAAAAATAATGATACAAATAAATATAATATAGAAGAAAGTAGTATTCAAATCGCAAGTGGACAACATGAATTAAAATTCATAAAAATGAACGGGAGATTACAGATAGATTTATATAACTTCTTTCGTCGTGAAGAAAATTTAACATCTTATAAACTTGATTATGTATCAGGTCATTTTATAGGAGATTATGTTAAAGAATTAGAATATTTTAATACAACCACTAAAATTAAAACATTTAATATGACTGGATTATTACAAGGAAGTTATATACATTTTGAAGAAATTGGTTATTCAGTTGATTATTATGAAAATGGGTCTAAATTTAAAGTTGTTTGTGTAGACAAATCTACGAATACATTTGAAATTGAGGGTATTGTAAAACCAGATTTTACGAAAAAAGTGAGATGGTGTTTAGCAAAGGATGATGTTACACCCAAAGATATTTTTAGATTAACAAATGGGTCTGCTGATGACCGTTCAATAATTGCGAAATATTGTATTCAAGATTGTAATTTAGTTCATTATTTAATGAATAAAGTAGACATATTAACCGGATTTATTGAAATGGCAAAAATTTGTAGTGTCCCGATTAATTTCTTGGTTATGCGTGGTCAAGGTATAAAATTAACAAGTTATATTGCCAAAAAGTGTCGTGAAAAATTAACATTAATGCCTGTTATGGAAAAGGGACAGTTAGATGATGGATATGAAGGAGCCATTGTTTTAGAACCTAAATGTGATTTATATTTGGATAATCCGGTTGCGTGTGTTGATTATGCGTCTCTGTATCCATCTTCTATGATTAGTGAAAATTTATCACATGATAGTAAGGTTTGGACTAAAGAATATGATTTGGCAGGAAATCTTATTTGTGAAACTGGAGAAAAAGATAAAAGCGGGGTCTTTATTTATGATAATTTGGATAATTATAGTTATGTGAATGTTACATATGATACATATATTTATGTAAGAGACACACCAACATCCTCAGCTAAAAAGGTAAAATCTGGAACCAAAATATGTAGATTCGCACAATTTCCAGAAGGAAAGGCAATTATGCCTTCAATATTGGAAGAATTATTAACCGCTAGAAAAAAAACCCGTAAATTAATTCCACACGAAAAAGATGAATTCATGAAAAATGTATTGGATAAACGACAGATTGGATATAAACTTACCGCAAATTCTCTTTACGGACAATGTGGCGCAAAAACGAGTTCTTTTTATGAAAAGGATGTTGCGGCATCTACAACCTCAACGGGTCGTTTGTTACTTAATTATGCCAAAAAAATAATTGAGGAAGTATATGGCGACGCAATATTTAATAATGAAAAATATGGACTTATTAAAACCAAAGCTGAATACATCTACGGCGACAGTGTTGCGAACTATACTCCTGTTTATGTAAAAGTAAATGGTATAATTGAAATCATAACAATTGAAGAATTATCAAATAAATACGGTAATTCAAAATGGGTTGTGTGTTTAGAAGAAGGTAAACAAGAAAAAGAATATTGTGAATTATCCGATGTTGAAACATGGACTGAAAATGGATGGACTAAATTATACCGTGTAATTAGACACGCGTTGGCAAGTCATAAAAAAATGATGCGTATATTAACACATACTGGATTAGTTGATGTTACAGACGACCATTCACTCATTTTAAAATCTGGCGAAGAAATTTCCCCAAAAGATGTGTTCGTTGGAACCGAATTACTACACGGAAATTTACCAATAAATGATGATATTTATGAAAGTATTAATGAGGACGACGCGCAGGTATTTGGATATTCAATTGGAGATGACTTTTGCGATATATTATCACAAGATTACGATAATAATGATAACCTAATACCAACCCTAATTATTAATAGTAATATAAATGTTCGTAAAGCATTCTTTGATGGAATGATTGATGGGATGTATTCTGTATGTGATAAAGACCGCGATGGAAATATTGTAATTTATCAAAAAAATCAAATTAGTGCTTCACATATTTGTTGGTTGGCTTCAAGTATTGGATATTCGACATTGTTGAATACAAGAATAGATAAACCAGATATTTATAAAATTACAATATTATCAGAACCCAAACAACAAACCTCTGACGCCATTAAGAAAATTATAGACATTCCTTATCAGGGTTATGTTTACGATTTAACAACTGAAAACCACCATTTCGCAGCAGGAGTTGGAAAATTAATAGTTCATAACACGGATTCTGTATTCTTTACATTTAATTTACAAACCCACGATAATATTCCAATTCGTGGTAAAAAAGCGTTAGAAATTACAATAGAATTAGCTCAAGAAGCAGGACATTTAGCATCAAAGTTTTTAAAAGGACCTCATGATTTAGAATATGAAAAAACATTCATGCCTTTCTGTTTATTATCTAAAAAAAGATATGTGGGTATGCTTTATGAAACCGACCCAACTAAATGTAAAAGAAAAGAAATGGGAATTGTGTTAAAAAGAAGAGATAACGCACCAATTGTTAAGGATATATATGGAGGAATCATCGATATTTTAATGAAGAAACAAAATATACCAGAAGCAATTGATTTTTTAAGAAACAGTTTAGATAATATTGTTAACGAAAAGTGTACAATGGATAAGCTTATTATAACTAAATCATTAAGAAGTGGTTATAAAAATCCTAAAAGTATAGCACATAAGGTATTAGCAGATAGAATTGCGTCACGAGACCCGGGTAATAAACCAAGTTCAGGTGACCGTATTGCGTTTGTTTATGTTAATAACAATGATAAAAAGGCCCTTCAAGGTGAGCGTATTGAAACACCACAATATATTATTGACAATAAAATAAAAATTGACTATACATTTTATATTACGAATCAAATAATGAAACCAGTTCAACAATTATTCGCGCTTGTTTTAGAAAAAATATGGGTTATGCAGAAAAAGGTATCTAAAATAGCAAAATTTAAAAAAGATGTAAAATTATTATATGATACGACAGACCCTGAGAAAATAGATGATAAATTAGAAAAATTAAAACATAAAGAAGTTAAAATATTATTATTCGATGAATATTTAAGAGAAACAACTAATTTAAAAGAAGGAAATCAAAGTTTAGTAAATTTCTTTGGAGTTAAAAAATAAATTTAATGCTATGTATTTAAAATTAATGTAGGTATAAAGTTCAATTATAAATTTTTACACCTTTTATCATTTCAAACGCCAGTATTATCTTTATATAATATATAATGGCCGAATATATATATTATACTGGTATTGGTTCAAAAAAAACAGGCAAGCATAGCGTAAAAGAATTTTTAGATATAATGAATAAAAATTTTAATATCGAATGTACTGAATTCTTACCAGAATTAGATTATAAACCTTGCCGAGAATATGCAGAAATGAATAGCATGCCAATATTCGATAAAAATACAAATAAACTCAAAACCAATACCAGTAAAAAATATAAAAAATTATTCAAACAATGCGTAAAATACAAAAAAAACACAAAAAAAAGAAAGTGTAATTTAGAAGAATATATTAGTTTTAGTGGAGCTGAAAAAAAAAGAAACCAAAGTTTATTAAATTTATTTGGAGTTAAAATATAAATATTATTTTTTTTACATTCGTCTATGTCTATGTCTATGTCTATTTCTATTTCTATTTCGTGATGATGTGTTATTTTCTGGATTAGATGTAATCACTGCTTCAAAAATAATTAGATTATTAGATACATCGAAACTTCGGGAATTTGTATAATTTCTTAATAGATTTGTTTCAAATTCAGTTATATATTCTCGTGCGTGTTGACTATTAATAATATTATTTGAAGTATCACGAATTCTTACCGGTTGAGATTGTTGTGATATGTATAAATCATTGGTTGTGATTGGTTCAATTTGTGATTGAACCATGTGTGTATTTTCTGTTGTTGGTGTTTCTAATAATGGGGGCTGTGTTCTATATAATCTTATATCATAACGACACACAGGACATATACACCTAGAATTAAACCATGTAATTATTGATGGTGTATTAAAGAGATGAGAACAATATATAATTTGAGTGACCTGATCCTCTGTGTCAAACGGTTCTCTTGTGATAGGACAAATTGAATTTACCGGGTTTTGAATATTTCCAAAACGCACAACTGTAGTTGCTGTTTCGATTTGGGTTTGTGTAGGAATTATTGGTATAGGCAGTAAAAAGTTTTCGATTGTATTTGAAATATTGTGTTGATTCCGAATACTACGATTTGTTCTACGAATATCTATATAAGGCGCTATATTATGGCGTGGTTGTCTTTGTCTTAATCTGGTGTGATTACGATTTATAGCTGTTTCGGAGTTGGTAATATCAATATTAGATTGAAAGTATATATAATCAATATGGGTTCTTACTTCATTCAGATAATGGTTTAAATATCGTATTTCATCTATTGTGGAATTATACATATTTAAATAATTATTTAACATTGTTCTTTGGTCATATGTAAATAATGTATTAGCACTTTCATTAAAAGGTCTCATATAATATGTGTTTGTATATGACATAATTATAATTGTAATTACAAACTTTAAATATTAGTAAGCATAATATAATATTATTATTATGCTTACATAAACGTTATATTATGTTTTCTTTCTATAAAAAAAACAATAAGCTTTTGGTGTTATTAATTTTTGTAAATTTTGTATTTCAGTTATTATGGTATCATTAAAATGGTACCATTTACCATTTGCGTGTTTTATAAATGATGTATAATGACCCCCAAGTACTGAACCACTATGGTTACATATTCCGTATAAATCATACATACAATAATCTGTTTTATATCCAATCATGTATTTGTTTAAATCTAAATTAGTTAGCGGAAAATCAATTAATATTTGGGTTTTTTTATTACTTGAATTAAACCTTTTAATATCAATTACTAATATTTTTGGGAAACTCCAATAAGATATTTTTTTTTTAACTGATTGTTTTTTATTTGTTTTTTCGTTATACCAAGCGTTATCACCTTGTAATATTTCACCCTCATGATATAAATTAAAACAATCCATTAATGTTGGAGTTTTTATATTAGGTGGTATTGGTAAATCTATTATAAAATATGGTTCAGGTTTATTGCTTAAAATTGTGTTGTCTTCAAGTGATATAATTTGAGAAATATGAATACCATAAAATAAATTCCATATTTCAGAATATTCATTTGAATATATGTTTTTAATCATATTAAAGCATTCAACCGCTAATTGGTCTGTTTGATTCATTGCTTTTCCTGTGATTTTCATTTTTACTTCTCGTGACATGGATGTATGAAAACAGCCTATTAAAAATAATACAAATTCAGGTAAATCATTTTGTTGATACCCTACAAAATTATCCATTTCTTTTGATTTGGCAACTAATTGAATCGTTTTTACAAATTTTGTCGGCGATACAGTACAGTTTTCTTTCCACATTAGTTTTGTTAACTCAATCCATTCTATTAATAGTGTACTTTCAATATTATTTCGTAGTTGACACTTGGTTTTATTTAATAAATGATTTAATTCATATGTATGGGATAATATCTGCATCGTAGAATTAATAAAACAGGTATTTCCAAGATTTGTCAACCCAGATAATCCCTTATTTTTATATATTTTATTATTCATAATTATTATTGCTATTTATTATTACTATTTATTTCTATATATTTTATTATTTATTATTTATTATTTACTGTTTATAAGTATTGGAATGTTTATTTTTTTGGTTTGGAATGTTTATTTTTTTTGGTTTTTGAATATTTATTTTTCTTAGTTTTTTTTTGAGATTTAAAATATTTTTTTTTTTGAGATTTAGAATATTTACTTCCACCTACAGTTACGGATGATTTCTTTTCTACTAAATACATACTAGTTTGTTTACATCCAAAATTGTTTAAATATCCACCATAGGCATCTACATTTATATTATTATTATTATAATTTAACCCATAATTTAATGTTAAAATAAATCTATTAGCAGATAATCTATCATTTGCTATAAAAAATCTTGGTGCGTTTCCTGAACTATTAAATGATGCCACAATATTTGGTTTTGTAGGTTTGTATGTTTCTCCTCCTCCATATTTAATCACTGATGTCATTTCCTGTGAAATATCACCCAATCCTTTAAATAATGAATACTCGTAAAAAAGTTCGATTATATTAGATGATTTTGTTTGTTTTTTTGCGTTTTTAAGCTTTACTTGGGTATTTAAATATTCAACATGAGAAATTAACGATTCCCATGTCGTAATTTTATTATCTTGTAAAATTAATGATATGTTATCAAATGCTTTAGATAATGCTTCACATAATGTTACTTGAGTCCAAGAATCAACATCAAAATCTTTAATTGTTTTGGTGAACTCATAACTGTTATTAATACCACACATGATATTTATAGAATGACTACTTTTATCTTGTGCGGTTATCATTTTAATCTTATAATGCATATTTGCTTGTTTTTTTTCGTTTTTGCTATTATCAAACCCACAATTATATTTGTCCATTCTTTCATCAAGATCATCATACTTCCCACCTGACTTCTGTGAATCTATAAAACTTGGATAATTATTTAAAATTTGGGATTTCCATCTTGATGGAACTTCAGCAGCATTAATAATTAAATGTTTGAGTGTATCCGCTTTTGTCTTTAATGAACAATTCACATTACCATCAATAAATAACCCTTTTAATATCTCTATATTTAATTCTGTATCTTGATATAGTTGTTGTCTAATCCAACTTGAAGAATAATCCTCAACATTGTCTCGTCCATATATAAGTAGCATTTCTTCAAAATAATCCCACTTATTACTATTCGCAAATCGTAATCCGGAATTACTATTGTCTTTTTTCCAAGAATTAAATGCTATTTTATTACTATTATAGTTGTCTTCACTCAATTTTGTAATATTACAAAATTTAAATGCCATTGCTTTAATGAATTCACTTAATTTGGATGACATTTTATCTTCATTATCATCTCCACCAAATTGTTTGCGTTTATATGATTGTTTTTTAAGAGGCTTCCCGCCACATAATATATTTTCAGATGGATTAGTTACAAAATATTTTTTTGCGGTCGAATACAAATTGGAAAAATATTGTAGTTCCGCATACTCTGTTGGATTTTGCATATAAGAATTATAGGCATTATCCAATACTTCTATATATAATGTATAAACCGTACGAATATCATCTACACATACATAATATAAATATTCACTAATATTAATATCATAATCTATAAATAATGATACTTGGGTTTTAATATGATTATAAAAAGTTGTAAAATTATCTTTATTGAAACTATCCGGAACCCAAACACTAGGTTCTTCGTCAGGAGTATCCACGGGTGTTTCGACTATTTCTGCGTTAAAATCAGAACTTAAATTTGATACTGATGAATCTCTACTCTTACTTTTAGAATCATACACACTTTCATCAGAAACAGAAACAGGGGACGAATTCTCTGGTATGAAATCCTTATCATTTCCACCATTAAATGTTTTTAAGTTTTGTTGTACCTGATTAACTCGTTTAATTTTGTCGCCAACAATATCATCACTCATTATAGTACTTAGAAATATTCGTATGGTTTCTTGACATTGATTTTCAATAAATTCTGAATCCGTTGGTAGATTTACAGATTTGAGGTCTGAGTCGGTGTAGTATTCATTATCAATAATCATATCTTCGGATAAATCACCACCTTTTAATTTCGCCTTCTTATTATCAGTAGTATTATCAGTATTACCTTTTCGTTTATTATTCAAACCCTTATTAGCAATTTTATCAAGCATAGGTTTTGCTTTTGCCTTATTATTTTTAGATACAACAATCTTAAACGCATTTATTATATTTTGTTTAACACCGCTTAACCTAGACCCGCAAAAATCGTGTATTTGGTCTGTTCCCAATACATTTAATAAATAACCTCTCATGGTTGAATCATCTAAACCAACAATTCTAGAAATTGGTCTTGCCATTATATATATATTATAAACATATAATTCAATGTTATTATCTAATTTTTATATAAAAAAAAATAGATAATATATAATGGAAGTAACCATAGATAATAGTAATCAATCATTAAACATACCGACATATCCTTCTGTAATAAATCCTTCTGCACTTATATTATTTTGTTTAGTGATAATTAGTTATTTTGTTTTATTTTTTTATTTAGGAAATAATTCAGACACAACATATGGTTCAAATGAAACAACTTCTGGAGAAAACATTTTAGTCATAATAGTAATTACCATTTTTATAATTTTAATAATAATAAATGCGTTTCAATACTTTTTTAGCATAAATGTAATTGCTTCAATTACTGGATTATTTAGTGAAAATCCACAAGTAAATATAGTTGTCGACCAAAGCAAATATACAAAATCTGTTGTTCCAGAAATAAAATTAAAAAAACAGGTGTTTAACATACCAGGTAATTATTATGATTATGAAAACGCAAAAGCATTATGTCAGGCTTATGGTTCCAACTTAGCAACATATGAGCAAATGGAAAATGCTTATAACAACGGCGCTGATTGGTGTAATTATGGTTGGTCTAATGGCCAAATGGGATTATTTCCAACACAGCAAAAAACATATAATAATTTACAAAAAATAAGTGGTCATGAAAATGATTGTGGAAGACCTGGAATTAATGGAGGATATATTGCAAATCCAAATATAAAGTTTGGAGTTAATTGCTACGGGTATAAACCAAGAATTACTCCTGAAGAAGAAAACCTGATGGCCTCAACTACACCATATCCACAAACCAAAAAGGATATTAAGTTTCAAGAACAAGTGGATTATTGGAAAAATCAAATTTCGGAAATATTGGTTTCACCTTTTAATTATAACAATTGGAGTAGAATCTAATATTTATGTTTCTGAGTTTTTTTATTTTTATTTTTATTTTTATTATGTTTAGTTTTAGAGTGTTTATTTTTATTCAATTCGACTAAATTTAATAACTTGTTATAAAGGTCATCATTTATTACATCATTCTCATCATGTTCATCCTTGGTATTTCGTCCACCTTCAGTTATATTGTTAAAATATAATAATCCTCTTGGTATAGCTAAGTTATTAAATAAATCTGATACATTACCACCATATTGTGGATTATTAGTATTTATATTAAAAATAGGCGATAAATCTTTATTAAATATTATTGAATTTATATTAAACCCTCCACTGAATAGTTTCCCATCTTTGTTACTATATAAAACTAAATCGTCTTGAGAAAGTTCGTTCATATAATTTATACATATAATATTTAATTATTATAAATCCGCTTTATTTCAGGAATAATAATTACATCTCGTTTATCCTTTATTTGTTCAATTATTTGTTTTAATTGTGTATCATTTTTTACAATTTCTCCTAAAGTCTTTTCTAAATACTTAAATGTTAATGGTGTTGTTATTTTGGTGTTTGTAAATCGTAGGGTTCCGTCACTTATTTTTATAGTAGAATTAGTTAGATTATTAGATGACATATGTTTCGTTATATTCGTTGTAAGAGTTGATTTTTTATCTCTTAATTCCTTTGTTTTTTCGTTTAATTTTTTTAATTGATTATCTAAAATAATCCAATCTTGGATTTGTGTTTCAAACAATTGATTCATAATTATTTAATATAATTATTTATTATTTTTGAATGTTCTATTTGATTTAGTTTTATTTTTAAATGTTCTATTATTAAATCTTTTTTTAAATACGCGTTGTAATCCAAATAGTGTTAATGGAACAATTGCTTTATTTATGGTTGATCCGAAAAACCCTCCCTTTGACTTTTTCATTTTTCTTTGACGATACTTTTTACCTGCAACTTGTCCTTGAAGACCACGAATTGCGTTAGATTCCGCAGGAAATCCAGAATTGTTTGTGTCGGTTTGTTGGAATGTATTATTATATTGGGTAGGTTCGTCCCCCACAGTTTTTAACATATAACTTTGAGAGTCACTATAAGTGGCTGGTTCAGCATGACCGGTATATCCTCCTTTATACGATTTTCTTTTTTGATTGCGGCGTGTTACTCGTCTTCTTGGCATTTATATAAATACACGAGAAAAAATTATAATAATTTAGTTATTATTTGCTTATTATGTAAAATTAATAATAAAAGTATTAATATTGCTAAAAGCATAAAAAAAATAAAAAAAAATATTGTTAATATCATATAAATATACGGTTTTAGTTCATATAATATTATTTCTAAAATTGGTTTAAAACACATCTTTAATTCATTTTGAACATCTTCTCTTTTAAAAATGTCTAAACATGAACGGACTAATTCTTTCATAGTAAGTATATAGATTTTATTGCGTGTGTTTAGAGTTAAAAAAATCTATATTATTGTTAATGGATAATATAATGGATAATATAATTAATCCGTCGAGTTCATTTGATTTTATGAATTTATCTTTAGCGAAACCAACAGGAGTGCATGGAGGTTCGTATTTTACAAAAATATTATGTAATAAAAAACCATTATACATTCAATCCACAAGTTTAACAAAAAATGGATTTATTAAAAGTGGGAAAAAATATTTTTGTGATTTATTATTTGACAATAACTCAGAAGAATTAATAAATTGGTTTGAAAAGTTAGAGATTAGATGTCATGAACTTGTTTACGAAAAATCTTCAGAATGGTTTAATGGTACGTTTGAACTAACAGATATTGAATCGGCATTTAATCCAATCTTAAAACTATATAAATCCGGTAAATGTTGTTTGGTTAGAACAAACATTCAAATTAATAGTTTAACTAATTTGCCAAATATAAAAATTTATGATGAACACGAAAATAATATTACAATGGAAGATGTAGCACCAAATACAAATATAATTTCTATTTTAGAAATTCAGGGTATTAAGGTTACTAATAAAAATTTCCAATTTGAGATTGCGTTAATACAGGTTATGGTACTAAATAATTATTCTATGTTTGAAAATTGTTTAATTAAACATAATCAGTCTTCCGTTATATACAATGATAAAAAAGATTTAGAACAATTTAATCCTATTAATAATTCACAAGTTAAATCAGAAAGTTTGCCAGTTCAGACAGAAGATATTTTAGTAGAAAATATAAATACTGATGTTATCGAAGAGACAAATATACATAATGAAAATGATGAAATTGAGGCTTTAACCAAATTAATTAATGAACATAATAGTGAACATAATAGTGAACATAACAGTAATACATCAGGTTTAAATTTAGAAATCGAAGATTTAGATATTATACCTTATACTGAAAATAATAAAGATTTAAAAGAGGTCGAATTATCTATTACTTTAGACAATACTTTAAAACCAATTACTTTAAAGAAACCTAACGAAGTATATTATAAAATATATAAAGAAGCAAAGGATAAGGCAAAACAAGCGAAAAAACAAGCGGCGATTGCGTGTTTAGAAGCAATGAATATTAAGAATAAATATATGTTGGATGATTTAGATGAAAGTGATACAGATATCGATGAAGAATCATATGAAATTTAATTTTAGTTTATTAATGTTTAGAGAATAATTAAATATGTATTATAAAAATTATTTTATAATCAATTTTATATAATGAAGATTTCTCTTAAAAAGATATGGAATGATTACGGTATTGGTGCGATCGTCGTCTTGGTATTAGTCACATATGGTGTTATTTTATTAATCAAAAATTTAAATTCTAAAGGAAAATCAGGCAATGAATCTATGAATCATAATATGAATCGAGCTTATATAAACACACAAGAACAAAATATGTCTGTTCAACCATCTGAACCTTTAGGTCAAAATGAGGTATTTTCTGATGCGAACGGAGTTCAAACCAGCTCAAATGGTATTCCATCATCGTGTTCTCAACCAAGTATTCAAAACCCATCAGAACTTTTACCCAAAGATGTGAATAGTGAATGGGCACAATTAAACCCATCCGGAAAAGGTGAATTATCGAATGTTAATTTATTAAAGGCAGGATATCATATTGGTATTGATACGATTGGTCAATCTTTAAGAAACGCAAATCTTCAAATTAGGTCTGAACCACCAAATCCTCAACTTAATGTTGGACCATGGAATCAAAGCACCATTACTCCTGATTTTATGCGTGTTCCTCTAGAAATTGGAAGTGGACTTCAATAATTAATTTAACATATAGATGCGTAATCGAAATAATATATAATAAAATAAAAATTTATTATATATGTTTAAATTTAGAAATGAAAATATTGTGTTTTATATTTTTGTTGGATTTATACTATTAATATCTTTAAAAATGTATTTTGAATCTGACGCATATAATTTAAAATGTATTATTGCGACGGCTGATGGTAATAGATATTGTGTTAGAGAAAGAGAAAAAATAAATGAAGCCGCGAATTTACTTGCAAATGTAACTAATAAATGTAAACAACTTGTTAAATATATGAACGATACACATCCAAATGATACTCGTGTTAAAAAATTGGTTGCGGGGTTCAATCCAAAAACTATTAGCGAAACTCTACCAACAAGTAAATTAACTGCTTATAGTGAAAATAAAGGAGAGAAAATCGCATTTTGTTTAAATACTACAAAAGAAGGCGACACTTTAATTGACCCAAATACATTAATGTTTGTTGCGATTCATGAACTTTCGCATATAATGACAACATCGATTGGTCATAAACAAGAATTTTGGCAGAATTTCAAATTTTTATTGGAAAATTCAAAAGAATCAAATATTTATATACCTGTTGATTATAAAAAAAAATCAACTGAATATTGTGGACTTACTATTAATGATAACCCATATTATGACTTAAAATAGGTAGTAAGTATTATAACAATTATTATTTTATAACATAAAATAATAATATGAACTTTATATATATGTCAGAAAAAAACGAATTATTTAAGTATATACCCATTTATAAAATAAATCATTTAATTGATGATAATGTAATTGACACAATATATGTATTTTATGGTAAAAATCCATCAATAAAAAATATGAACGAGTTATTTAAGAATGACCCAGCAAATCATGCTTTTGAAAATATATTTAATTCGGAGGAACTAACTAATATTTCAAAAAATAAAATAAAAGTTCATTTTTCAGAACAGCAAATACATATGGATGATACGATTGGAATCATTAAAATTAAAATGCTTAATGAATTACGCAATCGAATATCTCTCGAAGAAATATACTTATTTTGTTTAAAAGAAGAAATTCTTAATTCTACAATTATTTATGAATCATTAACACAAAACAAACAATTAGAACTTACTCGTGTAAGGATAAATCAATTTTTGCTTAATATAGTTCGTGATGACAACGGAATAGAAACTAAACTAAATATTCCTGATAAAGCCATATATACTTATGATGACATTTTAGCATTAAATATAAATAATAAAAAAATGTGGGTTTCTAAGGTTTTAGGTCAAAAATTTTTTATTGTTGAAAATGAATATCCCTTTGTATCTAACCCGTTTGATGTTGTTGAATATGATCCTTTTTTTGAAAAAGCATCGCGGAAGTCTTTGTCTACATTAAACAATCAACTTTTGTTGAATAGTGGAAATATTGTAGAAAACAATATTTATTTATGTATTGCTACCGATGTTTTGAAAAACATTATATCACCCGAATATGCGATTCAGATATATTATCCGTTTTTATATAAAAAGAATATTAAATCATTGGATGATTTAATGGATAAACAACAACTTTTAATTGAAGAAAATAAAAAAATATTAAACAATTCAACAATGGAAACATTTAAAAATGTAGACATGTTTTATGATGTTTGTAAATATAAAAAAAGTAATTTAGATTATAAATTTTCAGGAATTAAAAATATAAAAGTTGTCATTAGACCAGAATATAATATAAAAATCCCATTAGATATTATTTTTAAACTTATTCATGCTACAAAAGATGTACCACTTATCAAATATAATCCTGCTTTAAAACAAGAAAATGTATATCGTCTTTATACAGACAAAATATCTCAAGATGGTAGACAAATACCTTATTTATCTAGATTGAATATTACTAAATTAATAAAAAATATTGGTAAGTCTCGTTCTGTAACAGCCTTCATAGAATATAATAAACATGACGAATTATTTCAAATAATATGTGAAATTGATGAAAATTGTAATATTATGATTAGTTCTGAATTGTATAATTCCATGGAAATAAACGAAATAGATATACTTTTAAGAGAGGCTGTAAATCCAGTTATTTCCGAAATTAAAGATTATATGGAACAAAGCGGGTATAAAATACAATTATTTAATAGTCTAATGGATAATTTCATAGATATTAAACAATTAAATTATCAATCTCAAATTGAAATTAATAAACCAATTAACGTTGACAAATTTAAAGGATGTATTACTAGCGCGTTTATTATTGAAAATTCAAATTTTAAAAAGGATATCACATTACGATTTAAAAGAGTATCCAATTTTAACAAAAGAACAAGTCAAGAAGCATTTATCATTGAAAAACAAAAAGAAGGTCTAACTGGATTAGAAATCGTTGAAGAATTAGTAAAAAATTATGATTTGGAACAGAACGAAGCATTAGAACTAGTTAAAAACTTAATGAATGAAGAGGAAATTGAAAGAGGACCTCGAAAAAATCAAATTGAAATAAAAGATAATCCAGGATTTAAAACAACTATTACTTTTAATAAATTTACAAGTATTATTACAGTAAATGTTTATAACATAAATAATATTTATTATTTATATACTATTCCAATTTTTTTAGATACATTAATTCGTATAACACAAGATAAATCAACCACTTTATATTCCACGATTGAAATTAATAAATTATGTTCATCTGGCGAAAAAACGGATATTAAGATAGATGATATTGTTTCAGTTTATGAAACAAATACAGATGATTATGAAATACCATATATTGAAAACGACGAACTTGAATTTAAAAAAGTTGAAGATTATGAGGAAGATGAAGAGAATAAAAACATTTTAAATTTATTTTTTGGAAACGAGTCAGAGGAAGAAGAAGAATTCGAAGGAGAAGAAGAATTCGAGGGAGGACAAAGTATCACTCCGGATGATTTAAGTGATGACGAACCATTAGAATATTTAAATGTAGATTCACCAGAAATAAATAATAATTCACCTTCTGTAAAAAAAGGAAACAAAGAGCAGAAAAAAAAACAAAAAAAAGAAAAAGAAAAAGAAAAAGAAAAAGAAAAAGAACCAGAAGATAAAGAAGACTTTGAACCTAACAATTACATTAAAAACATTGATGGAATGCCATTAAATAATCCATATTTTTTTCAAGATAGAATAAAAAAACGAGACCCTTCATTAATTATAACTCAAAAACAAGGAAATTTTAATTCTTACTCTCGTATTTGTCCTTCATCCACTAGACGACAACCTGTTATTTTAAATGAAAGTGAAAAACAAGACATTGAAAAGAATTATAAAGGGTTTTTAAAAGAAGAAGATATTATTAAATATGGTTCAAACCCGGATAATCCATATTATTATATTTGTCCTCGTTATTGGTGTTTAAAAACAAATAGTGTTATTTCAGAAGAAGATGTAAAATTGAAAAAATGCGGAGAAATACTTCCAAAAGGTGCCAAAAAAGTAATTCCTGGACATTATGTTTATGAATTTTATACACCACCAAAAAATAAACCTAATTATAAGCACTACCCAGGATTTCAAGATGATAGTCATCCCCAAGGATTTTGTCTACCATGTTGTTTTAAAACATGGGATACTAAAGAACAAATAATTAGAAGAAATAAATGTTCTGGAAAAGAACAACCTGCAGAAGAACCCGTAATACCAAAACAACAATTAGATGATATGTATATTAAAGGTCCAGAAAAGTTTCCGTTAGCGTCAGGTCGTTGGGGGTATTTACCAGTATCAATACAAAAAATTTTACATGAAGTAAATAATGAATGTTATAAGAATAGAAACAACTCACTTATAAAAGAAAATCGTTCATGCTTATTAAGACATGGTGTTGAGATAAGTGAAAAACAATCTTTTATTGCGTGTATAGCTGATGCTGTATTTTACGCAAGAAAAGACGAAAATGGTATTCCATATAAAATACCATCCATTAAAGATATGAAAGAGAGAATAATAATGTCATTAACTATAGACAATTTTATAAGATATCAAAATGGAAATTTAGTAACAAACTTTCATAAAGTAAATGAAAATGTTGACATAAATAAATATATTGATTCTGTAATATATTCAAAACTAAACAAATCAAATGAAACAGAGGTGATTTATTTCAAAAATGTAGTATCTGCTTTTGAAAACTTTATTGATTTTTTAAATGATGATGATGTCCTAATAGATTATTCGTATTTATGGGATATTGTATGTTCTACAAATATATATTTATTTCCTACAGGAATCAATTTAATTATATTACAAATCTCAAATAATGATATCACAAATAATGTCGAGTTAATTTGTCCTACAAATCATTATTCAAGTAGTTTATATGAATCTAGAAAGCAAAATCTAATTTTAATTCGTGATGGAAATTATTTTGAACCTATTTATTCATATAAAAATAACACTAAGCGTATACTAATAGGAAAGACATTTAGTGAATATGAACCTAATCTTTCAAAAACATTGGTCGCAGTATTAAAAAAAATTATCAAACCATATATTCAAAATAAATGTATCCCAATTGCTAGTATGCCTCGTCAATACATGGCAAAAAAACCAATAAGTCTTTATGATTTAATTCAAACATTAAATAAAAAAAAATATGAAATAATTAAACAAGTTGTTAATTATAATAGTAAAGTCATTGGTGTTATCGCTAGAAATAAAATAACTAACAAAAATAGTGGATTTATTCCTTGTTATCCATCTTCAATCAATGATACAATCAAAGAATATGTTTATATGACAGATGATAATTTATGGAATAATTATCAAGATACAGTTGATTTTTTAATAAAAGTCTCAGATAAATCTAGTATAATTCCGTGTAAACCAGCATATAAGGTTATAGAAGATGAACATATTGTTGGAATTTTAACAGAATCTAACCAATTTATTCAATTGTCTGAACCTAAACTACTCTTGGATGTTAGAGATGATATTCCGGTGTTAGATAATGATAATTATACAGTAACAGATAAGAAAATAACATTAACTGATGTTGACATAACAACTATAACAGATAAAGACCAAGAAAGAATAGATTATATTAAAAAAATAAAATTAGAAACCAATTTTTATAATGTGTTTCGTAATACAGTACGAATTTTAATAAATAATTACGATAACTTAAATATTCGTGAGAAGATTGAGACTGAATTAAATAAAACTTATATGATTTATTCTGAAAAATTAAAAATAGTTGACAACTTATTAAGAAAACTTGTGAAAAATAAAATAGAATTTACAGGTGATGCGAATTATTATAAAAAAATAGAAGAAGTAACAACATGTATTTTAAAGAATAAAGACAAATGTGGAACACAAGGAAAAATATGTATGGTATCCGCAAATGATGAATGTGTTCTTATACTTCCAAAAAAAAATCTAATAACTAATAATATTAATGAAAATATTTATTATATGAAATTAACAGATGAATTAATACGATACAATAGGATAAATTCATTTATTTTTAAACCTCGGACATATTTATCTTTTGGAAAGATTAATTTCAATTTAAATGAAAACGAAATACTTATGGTTCAATCATTATTAACCACCGAATATTTCGACGGGCTTATACCCGCAGCCATTAATAATTATGTAAAATATAATACATATGATCAAGTCGAACCGCTAAAAACACAAATGTATGATAATTTAATTGAAATAAATGAGGCGATTAATCCAAATAATATTAAAGAATGTAATAAAGAAAATATAGATAAAATCAAATCAACCTTTTGGAGAAAAGCGTTTTCAAGTAATTATACAGAAGTTAGTTATTTTAAATCAAATTACTGTACCTTTTATTTTGTTTCTGAATTAATAAAAAAAACAAACAATATGGATTTAACAACAAATGATATTAAAAGAGTATTAATTGAAGAATATTCTCAATATTTAACTTCATATACTGACAAAATATTGGACATTTTAATTATAGAAGGTAAAAAAACACTTGGTGACCAAGTTAAAGCCGGATTAATCCCGTTTGACCAATTCATTTGGTCAGATAGTTATTTTATAACTAATCTTGACTTATGGATAATACTTAATAAATATAAAATTCCCTCGTTTTTTATATCAAGCAAGTATTTATTAGAAACCAAATATAATAGAAAATCATTTTTATGTTATGGAAAAGAAGATGATGATTTTATTTTTATTGTAACTCCAGCATTAAGAGCAGAAGTTGTACCTCTTTATAAATACATACAAGATGAATCCCAAAATATATTTATACCTATAAATAAATTAAAAGACCAAACATGTATTAATGAGTTAAAATTAACAATTGATAAACAAACCACAATCGAGTTATATTTAAAATCATTTATTAGATTAATAACAACTAATTATACAAGAAAACTTCCACAAGATGAACTTATAACAAAAGTAAATAAAACCAGGAAAAATATAAAAAAAGTAGATAAAGTAGATTTAAAATTACAACAAAAAATAGATGAACAATTTTTAGATATAAATGAAGCCAATGTAAAAAAAACAAAAAAACAAAAGGCCAATGTTTATTTTGATAAGAAATTAAAAACCAGAAAAACTATTAAACAAATAAAAAAGTCTCAGACAATAGAACATGATTCATTAAAATAAACTTTTTTAAAAGGTTTTTTATTTTGGTCTAGACAAATTTTAATGTGTTTTCTTCCAAATAATGGATTATATATATAAAATCTTTGGATTTCTTGATATAACTCTTGTGTTGTGTTATATTTTGTAAAAGAGTCTATTGAATAATTTGATATTAAATATAAAATAATTAAGGGTTTCATAATGTCAACAAATAACTTTTTTGGAAATTCAGGATGAATCGCAATTTGTGTAGTACACAAATGATTAAAATAATTAAATATACTTAATCCATAATTATATAATGTGATTAGTGATGAATTCGAGACATATTCTTTTATTGAGGTGGTTTGAATTAATACTTTGTTTTTATTTAAAAAAATAGGCAGGTCGAACTCTTCAATAAAAAATTTTTCTATTAATTCAGGAAGACATATTTGTTTATTTTTTATAGAAAAGTAAATATTATATAGTATATTTTTTGAAAAGGGAATATTATTATATGGATTTTTACATTCTAACGGGTTAATAAAAAAATGACTAGCGTTAGTTAATGATACCATTAATAAATGTATCAAGTCGCTTATACTAAATAAATATGTCATATTATTTTGGTATATTTCTATGACATTTGATTCATTTTTATTTATATTGTTGAAATATAAATCATGATTTATAACACATGTCGATTTTTTAATTTTATAAATGTATGCTAACTTTGAAAACGCAAAGTATGTTTTTTGAATTTTAGTAAATTTATCTATTAATAATTTATCTGTTTTAACTTTATAAAATACACTATTTAATATTTTATATATAAAACCAACCTTTGTTATTTTTTTTAAAATTAATATTTTTTTAATAAAAGCAAGAAGTAACAAATTTATTAAACTATATTTTTCTTTATATTTGGTTACCTCGTTCTTAAATATACTTACTATATTTTGATAATATAATTCATCATCCGAAAAATTATAAATATAACTGGTTTTATTTAATATTTTATTTGAAATATAATAAAATGTTTCCATTAATTATGTATTAAACAACATTTAATACATATTTTTGACTAAAATTAATATCTATACCTTTATTTGATATGCTTAAAACCCAGGGTTATAATTATTCACAGTGCCTAAATTTTTAATTTTAATACTATTTACATTATTTATTATTGTTAAGTTAGGTATACTACAATTGTCATCTTTAATTGTTTCATTATAAAACTCATTATTGATTGCGGTTTCTTCGTCTATATTTTCATATTTAACTTCTTCCTCCAATTTCTGCATTTCTTCAATATCTAATACAACTTGAAAACAACTAGTTCCGAAAAATCCTTCTTGGCCACACATTACATTGGCAGATATTCCTCGCATTGTATCTAATTCCGCGTGTCTTGCTGCCTTTAAAAACATTTCAGGGGTTTCTTCAAATGAAGCTTTAGATATTGGTCCGATATTATCATTATTAATACCATGCCTACACATAGATATCATCTTACTTGTAAATGTCATTCTATCGCATAATATACTAAAATTATGATAATTAATATATGTTCCGTCAAATTCAATTACTTCAACAAGTTCATTATAAATGGTTTGTCTTGATGCTTCAATTCCTAAAACATTATATACCTCTACAATATCATTACTAAATGTTCTTGTATTATCAATATAGTTTAATGCTAAAACATCTAATAGATTTGTTCCCACGGTATCCAGAACCCATATGTCTTGTTTTTGATATGTTCCGTTTTGTTCAATAACATTGTCTTTTATTTTTCGAATGATTACTTTATTAATACCTTTAACACCTCGTAATATGATATTTTGTAATAACTTATCCTGGAAATTTTTTAATAAATAAATTTGGTCTGATTGATCTAATGAACTAATTCTACCCTTCTTTGTGTCTTTATCAGTTATAACTCGAGTCATTCTAATTCTAAAAATTAATTTATCAGAATTATAATCAGAATAAATACAACTAATTTCTTCTTTATAACAATTATTTAATGTAAAGTTTATGTCATCCATAGTTATATTTTTATCTAACATAACATCAGAATCCATTTCCATTCTTAATATCCATTTTGATTTATGGATTGTATTGTCATCAATATACAATTCCGCTCCTGCGCATTCATCTACCATATTTTCAAATTCTTTGAATTGTTGAATTATTTCTCTATCTTCATCTATAAGTGTGTTTAAATCATCCGGGTCAAAACATATCTCAACCGATTTTACAACTGATTCTAATTTGGTATGTTCTAACATATACATGATTGTGTTTGCTTTATCCTGGTCTGTTTCATCTTCAGGATTTAAATAAACAGTTAATGATGGATTTTTTGGGTCTGATGATAAAGATAGTATTTCTTCTATTCTAGGAACACCTCTTGTAACATTAGATTTTGATGCTACACCAGCAAAATGAAAGGTATTTAATGTATTGTGAATTATTACTCCGTAATCAGTCATAAATGTTTGATTTCCTGGAACTGTGAAATCATATACAAAGGTTGATTGATCCGGCGTGTAGTATTCTATATTTATGATTTCATCCCAAATCACACCAGATGTTAATGCTTGGTTTATGAGCATTAACTCGTTTTGTATTAAATGAGAATTTGTATGATTATTAAATGTTTCATAATATTTTTCAAGTGTTTTACGACCAATACAATCTGTATTTTTAAAACTATCAGTTGTTGTGATTTGTCCTGAAGTATTTAGAATAGTTTCACAATATGTTAATAACTCACATAATCCGTTAATTTGATCATTTGTGTCTGTCAATAATATATTATTATTTCTTTCTGTATATTTTAACAAATTAATTAATTTATCTTTGTATAAAACACTACCAATATATGACATGTATTGTTTTATGTATTTAGAATCAATATTTAAATAATAAACTGGTCTTTCCCGATTAGTTTCTTGTTTAATTGTTCCAAAAATATCAAAATAATTTAAAATTAACGCAAAGTCTTTAATTAATTGTTCGCTATAACTAGACATTATTAGTGAATCGTATAATTGGAAATATCCGTTTCCATCAAAATATGCTTGAAATAACCCTGATTTAAATTCATCAGGAGCTGTAAAAGCAAAATCAGGAACTCGTTTTTCAAAACTTCCATTTCCACAAGAATTTAATAATAATTTCGCTAATTCTCTTGAATTAAATGTAATACTGTTGTTTTTTCCATATTCACCCGTTGTTTCACATACACGATAAGTTTTATCAAATCTCTCTATGAATAATTGGATGGTTTGAATATAATAATCTGAAATATTTGTAATCCTGATTTCATTATAATTTAAACTACCCTCGGATAAATAAACACCTATAAACCATCCAAATAAATGGTCTAATTTATATGAATTATTTTCAATATCAATATAATTTACTACAAAACTATTATCAATATGTTTACAAACTGGAATTCTCATTCCTTCTTTCATTTTTGCTCCTACAATTGGAATTACTTCGTTGTTTGAACGGATTAAATGTGAATGACTTGTAGTCGTATCAACTATTCGACCACTTTTTGTGGTAACCTTCATCATTTGTCCATTCACAGGATGCCTGCTTACATGCGAAATCTTATTCCATTGTGTTTTTTCATCCTTTGAAACACCCAATATATAATATTCAATATCTAATTGGTCTAATAAGGTTTCATAGCTGTGTTCATTATGTCCTGTATTAAATGTATATTTAAAGTTTTGTTTTATTAGAGTATCTACAAAATCACCAACTTCAACTGAAATCATCTCAATTTTACAAGTTCTTGTATTTTTAGAAATAATTTTAACTTTCTCAGATGACAGACATGACATCTGTGTCGAAACCTCACCAATACTTTGACCAGCAATCATACCTACCATTTCTCCTGGCGCAACAATTGACCGTTTATAAGTAATTGAAATAGTATCCAATAATAATGTTAATGTGCTCTTATTAAATCTCTTAACGATTAATAATTCTTTCGGGGATAGATAATAATAATATAATGTTTTAAATAATTCTGTTGGAGATATATAATAATTATTTTCGAGATTTTTGTAATTTTCTTCAATCATTTGAAACGCTTCAAATGGAGTAATGTCAACAAGAGAATTACTATTAATATTACATTGCCCTTGAATATTATTTATTATATATGAAAACGCAACTGGTACATTCACAATATTATCACCTTTTTTTTTAAATACATGTTTTATTATATCATTACGCTTTAAAATCATAAAATCTGTGTATTGTTTACATAATTTGTTAAAATCGTCAATTTGATTATTATGTCGTTTCATTACATTTTTTAAAAAGATTTGATTTAATAACTTGGATTTACCGGTTTCTTCAGGAATATTGTAATGTGCGTAAATATCATTTACACTCATATTAACCAAAGGTAGATATTGGTTTTCTACCTTAATTGTGTCAATTCCGTCTTCACCATAATTAAATTGAACGATTTTTCCTTTATTGGTTCGAATAGTCATGTCGTAATTTACCATTAAGTCTTCCAACCCTTTAATTAATTTACGCTGAATATAACCAGTTGTTGATGTTTTTACAGCAGTATCAATTAAACCAACACGACCACCCATTGCGTGGAAGAATAATTCTTGAGGAGATAAACCATTAATGTATGAACTTTCAACAAATCCTCTCGCTCCTGGCGAATCATCAAATTTAGTAAAATGTGGTAATGTTCTATTTTCAAAACCATATGGTATTCGTTTTCCATCTACATTTTGTTGTCCAAGACAAGAAATCATAAATGATATATTTAAATCACTTCCTTTTGAACCTGCGTTTACCATAGTAACAAACCGGTTATTTTTGTCGAGACTTTTCAAACCTGTTTTACCTGATTCTGAGGTTGCTTGATTTAATATATTATTTACTCTTGTTTCGAATTCTTCTTCGTTCGTTTTACCTGTGTTATTTTCAAAAATACCAAATTGTGTTTGTTCAATTAAATTTTTTACATCTATTTTTTTACTTGTGATTGTTTGAATAATAGATTGGCTTGTTTTTTCATTTGAAATTAAATCACTAATACCAACACTAAAAGAGGATGAAACCATATATTCCGTAATTATATTCTGTAAATCATCAATAAAATTCGAGGAAGACATATTACCAAAATCATTACAAATTCTCTGTAAAAGACCTTTGGATGCGCCACCTAACACGCTTTTATCCATTTGCCCACGATAATATGTTCCGTTTTTAATTTCAATGACATTATTTGATGTTTTCATATCGTCTTTGTCTTCATTAAAAGTTTTTGTTTTATATTTTAATGATAGTGGAGGCATTATTTGAGTTAATATATCAAAGTTACTTATTAAACCGCCTTTGTTTAATAATTCAAATTCATTAACACGGTTAAACATCATTAATAAATTCATCGCATTACGAGGTGTAAAATTTATATTTTCTCTTGTGAATTGATAACATCCAAGCATAGAATCTTGATAAATACCAATAATAGAAGAATTATTGGCTGGACTTATAATTTGATATGGAACAGCGGCTAAATTTTTTAATTCGGATTCAGATTCAACATCTTGAGGCATATGTAAATTCATTTCATCACCGTCAAAATCCGCATTATATGGTTTAGTATCTGCGACATTCATTCTAAAAGTGTCTCCTTGAGCCATGATTCTTGCTATATGACACATCATTGACATTCTATGTAATGTTGGCTGACGATTAAATAAAACCGCATCTCCATTCATCATGTGTCTATGAACAATATCTCCATATTCAAGAACAATTGACTGTTTATCAACATATCTTAATGTAATAGATTCGCCATTTTTTTTTTCTAAAATTTTTGCTCCAGGATAAATATCAGGACCATTTAAAACTAATTTAGTTAAAAACGATTTATTTAATTTATTCACAACTTCGGGTTTTGTAATATTTTTTGCGATTTTCATAGGAATACCTAATTCACGAATTGAAATATTAGGGTCAGCAGTAATTACAGAACGAGCACTATAATCAACGCGTTTTGCCATTAGGTTGCCTCTCATTCTCCCACCTTTTCCATTAAGTCTATCCTTTACTGATTTTAAGGGCCTACCTGACCTCTGAGCAACAGAAGCAACCCCGGGAATTTTATTATCGACTTGAGTCGCAACATAATATTGAAGAACACTTGTCCAATCCTCAATAATATTTGATGGGGCATTATTTTGAATTTTTTCTTGAAGTGTTTTATTTGTTTTTATGATATTTACAAGGATTTGACTTAGATCATCCTCACTTCTTTGTTGCGCGTCATGTTTAACAGATGGGCGCACAGATGGAGGAGATACCGCCATTACTTGACATATCATCCAATCAGGACGAGACCAAATAGGACTAAATCCCATAAATGTAACATCCTCGTCAGATATTCGTTTAAATATTTTTAAAACTAGTTCAGGTGACAATTTTATAGGTTCCGCAATATTTTCTCCTTCCATACCCTTAACAGATTTCCATTCCGCAATGATGGTGGCGAGACCTTCTTTTTTAATTTTAGTTGGTTGTAAACAACCACACCCATCTGATATATTTTCACCACATCGTTTGATTACACTTGCCAGCGAAAACACATATTTCCATCGTGCATCTCCTGAAAGATTTAATGCTTGTTTGTATGAATCCTTATCTAATTTTAATTTACTACATTTGAAGCATACACATCTTAATACTTTTAATATTGTACTTAAATACTGAATATAAAATACTGGTCTTGCTAATTCAATAGAACCAAAATAACCTGGTGTTTTCATATAATCTAAACCGTCTGTTGGACAAATTAACCCTGGTTCTAAAACTCCCATACGAGGATCAAATAAACCACCAATTACAGGTTTATTATTAATATATGTATCTCGAGAGGTTATTTCAGCTACAGACCCTTTTCGTATTTCATCAGGAGATAATATACTAAATTGAATAGCAATAATTTTTGAGCAATTGTTTCGCATATTTGTATTTATAGACATTCTCTTATAATATATTAATAATATTTAGATTGTTTGTAAATCAATTTTATTTTTATAGGTGTTGGTATTTAATTTATTATTTATATCTTTAAATATGATTTAAAAATATCTTAATTATAAGAGTATATATGCCACGCGAACAAATAAGTAAATATAATAAAAAAGATAATATTAAATCTTCTAAAAAAAAGGAAGATTTAATGCGTAAAATAAAGAAAAGTGTAAGCAGTGATAGTAGCAACAGTGATTCTAACAGTGAAAGTAATGATGATGAGAGTTGCTCGACAAATCACGATATAGATAATGAGAAATTTAATGTACACGAATACCGTAATTTATTATGTGATTTGTTTCCATCGAAACATATGTCTAATAAAGTAAAATCCGGAAAGGAATTAAAAAAAAAAATAGAAGAAGATTTAAAAAATAAAGGGTCATCCAAAAACAAAGAGGTCACCAAAAATCGTGTACCTTATAAAAAATATGTAGTTCTATCTTCATCATCATCTGAGGACGACACTGTTGAAGACGACGATTCCGAATCTGAATATGAAAATAAACATAAAAAGAAAGGAAAAGTTAATATTACATTTACTATTGGAAGTAATAGTAAATATAAAAATTGTGATGAATATGAATCAGATTATGAAGATTGTTCATATAATGACTCGTCAAGTGAATGGAGCGACACAACAGAAGATGAAGATGAACCTATAGAACCTGAAGAAGAAATCAAAAAAAAAGAAGAAGAATCAACGGAAGAAGGAAAAAAGACGCCAATTGAAGAAAACGACGAAGAAATATTAATTAAATTAAAAGAAATCTATGAACAAAATAAAAATAATAAAACAATTATAGAGTGTATTGAAACATGTGAAAAAAAAATAAAGGATAAAAAGTTAAAAATGGATAATTTAGAAATAAAATATAAGGAGAGAAACGGACGAATATTTAACAGAATTATTAAAGATAAAAATTCATTAAATGATTCTAAATTTTTTAAATTATTAGATACTGAAAATCAAAAAAAAATAATTAAAGAAATAAGAGAAATAAATAAAATTTCACGCATTGAAAAGCCATATAGAATTACTTTATTAGAAACTGAAATGCCAGTTTTATTTAAAAGCATTGCTATGAAAAAAATTAATTTGTTGCGCTATATTGACCCAGGAAACACTGAATATTATAAATTAAAAAATTGGGTAGATACTTTTATGAGAATTCCATTTTCAACTTTTAATTCACTTCCTATTTCTATTATAGATGGAGTTGATAAATGCCACGACTTTATGGAAAACGCACAAAAAACATTAAATGATGCGGTTTATGGATTAAATGACGCAAAAATGCAGATTATGCAGATGCTAGGACAACTTATTACAAATCCAAAAGCTATTGGTTCTGCTATTGCGATACATGGACCACCTGGAACCGGTAAAACCAGTTTAATAAAAGAAGGGATAAGCAAGATTTTAAATAGACCATTTGCTTTTATTGCGCTTGGTGGTGCGACGGATAGTAGTTTTTTAGAAGGTCATTCTTACACTTATGAAGGTAGTACATGGGGTAAAATAATTCAAATATTGATTGATAGTAAATGTATGAACCCAGTCATTTATTTTGACGAATTAGATAAAATTAGCGAAACACCAAAAGGAGACGAAATTGCCGGAATATTAACACATCTAACAGATACATCTCAAAATAATCAATTTCACGATAAATATTTTTCTGAAGTAGATTTTGATTTGAGTAAATGTTTATTTATATTTAGTTATAATGACGAGACAAAGGTAAATCCCATATTAAGAGATAGAATGTATAAAATACAAACAAAAGGGTATGATAAAAAACAGAAAATGGTTATTACAAATAATTATTTATTACCCAAAATAAGAGACCAGATAAAATTTAATTCTGATGAAATTATTATTACGGATGAAGCAATTACTTATATTATTGAAAATAATTGTAATAATGAAGACGGTGTTCGAAATTTAAAAAGGTGTCTAGAAATTATTTATACAAAATTAAATTTGTATCGTTTAATGAAACCAGGTACAAATCTATTTGAACAAGATATGACGTTAAAAGTTGAGTTTCCTTTTAATGTTAGTAAAAATGTCGTGGACAAATTAATTAAATTAAAAGATGAAAACCAATACATGAAGTATTTATATGTATAAAAATATAATATAAAAATATATTATAAACTATATTATAATGTCAGTCTTATCTAAAATACTTTTGAACTTAAAAAAAAGTATCGAAATGAATATTTCATTTTTAAATGAAATGATAAACATTAAAAATGAAGTATTGTGTATGTCAAGAGACACTGATATAAGTATAATTGAGGAACCATTGAATGATTTTAATAATAAATTTCAGTTTAAATGTATAAAAGAAGAAATTGATGTTTTAAAACAACAATTACAACAAATTAATCATAAATTAATTTTATCATGTGATCATATATTTATAAACGATGAAATTGATATTGACCCTGAAAATAGCATTCGAATCCGTTATTGTATAAATTGTGAATATTGTCAAGATTTATAATATATTTAATATTCGCTATATGGAATATTATTTCCACCTCTTTCAATTAAATAATTATATTGATTTGTTGTAATACACGCACATCCATCAGAGTTAGAATAAGTTGAGGGACAACATTCAGGTTTAAATGGTGTATTGTTAAATATTAACATTTCTCCATCAGAAAGTGGTACATTTTGTTTTTCTCTATCCAATATATTTTTAACACCTTCACTTAAAGGGTGTCCTGGGTAAACAGCTAAATCAGGTTGAAACCAACTACTTGTGTTCACTTGACTGTAATCTCCTAATTTATATGTTGAGGGTTCATCACTATAAATATTAGAACTAAACCCCTCTTTTTTTGTATTTTTGTGTAACGGCTCTTTAATCGCATTATTCATCAATGCTAGTCCTTCTAATAATCCAACTCGAGAACATCCACATAAAGTATGTGTAACTATAATTAAATAAATAACCGCCGCTAAAATAATAAGTTCTATATTTAAATTTATCCCAAATATTGTAATTATCATATTATACATAAATCATAGATAATAAATTTTATTACAATTTTCTAAAATTAAATCAATTGAGGCGTTATAGTCGTACACTTCTACATTGGATATAGTAAATACACCTGTATTTGTCAACAAATGATATAACTTATCCTGTTTAAATGTTTCTTTTTTATCTAAAGTGTCATTATGAATAATCATACCTTCCTCAATACTATACATTAGAATAGAACTACCTATAATTGGTTCGTATGGTTCATTTCCTAAATAATACTCAAATTGTTTATATATGTCTTTACCATTTATCTCAACTAAACCATACACTATTTCACCATTTTCTAAAATATCGCCAATATTAATATCTTTTATTTGTTTTATATTACCATCTAATAATTTAATTTTAGTTTCAAAATGAAACCCCGAATCCAAATATTTATGAATATCAATGTCATCCATTTTGTAATTTGCGTCTTGAATAACATATATTTTAATAAAATCATTAATTATATTATGTATATCTGTATTATATAGGTCGTCCCAATCTGAAAAAATAGTATTATTTATGAATATTTTTTTTATAGAAGTATTTAAACAATACAAATACTTTTTATTGTAATCATCAATTAATATAGCAGATGGGTGATTCATGACTTGTATCCAACCGCCATTATAGTATACAACATGAGAATCAGAAACAATAACTCCAAATAAATTATACATAGTAGCATTATTGTATGCTTTCATTTTAGAAGTAACCTCAACACCATATTTAAGTTTATCTCCAACATTAAGTTCGGATATTTTGGTAGTCGTTCCATCGTTCATTTCTATAAGTGTGTCTTCGTCAAAACACATTCGCGGTTTTGATGGTATTTTTGGTATAGAATTACTACGAATATGTAAAACAGATGACATAAAAATTACAATAATTGCCAAAGGTATTGAAATCGCAATAAATATTGCTGTCATTGAGGCAGCAATACCCCATGTAAATGGAAATATCCACATACTAAGAATAGTAACGGCTAGAGCAATTAAAATATTTATGATAAACTGAACAATAGTCCCTAATAATGATTTTAATGTAAAATATGTACCCAATGATGTAAATAAACCAGTAATTAATATTGCTTGTGTTTTTGCTACAATATCTTTAAATCCAATAATAATTTGTTGTAAAGGAACCACAATATTTAACAGTTTGGACATAATCTCTTTAACAATATTAGTAACATTATTTCGAATGTTATCAAACATGTTTCTTCCAGCTTGAATATCTCCTGATAAACTAACAAATAATGATTTTAAACTAGCAGTTAAAAATGTTAATGGTTGTAATGCGTAACCAGATATATTTTGTAATATGGTTTGTGTACAATAAGTAAAATTTTCTTGAGTATATTCACCTATAGATTTATTATTTGGTTTATTTATTAAGCCCGCGAAAGGTATTACTTTAGGATTACATCGTTGATTTTGCCAATCATCTTTAATAGGTTGAATTTGTAACATAACGATTGAATAGGAATATACAATAAAAACTATTATTGTTAAAACAATAAACATAATAACAGATGACCCATATTGGTCAAAATATGTTAGGTTTTCATATATTTTGTTTATTTTGTTTATTTTATTTTCTTGAATGTTTAAACTATCCATATATATATAGTATTTGGATATTAATCATTACATATTATAATTTACACCCTTAAAGATTTAATTTAATAATATAATCTTCCCAATCCCAAAATTCATGATTACCTATTTGAATTTTATGGTTATCCGTAATTAAACAACACAACCATGGTGAATTTATATTTGTAATAACAGCACCTACATAATTTTTTATTTCAATATATTTATTTTTGTCTTTATCAAAAATTAAATGACTTCCAGTAATAAGAATGTCTTCGTTGTCTGTCCCTTGTTTAATTAATTTATAAAGACATTCATATTCTGTATTGTTGCTATTATCAATTTTCATAACAGCATTTACTCTACTACCATTTTCTAATATGTCTCCTAAATTAATATCTTTTATATAACAGACAGACCCATTTTTTAATTTTATTTTTGTGTTTGGATGAAAACATTTACCTAGAGATCGTACCATTTGACCAGGAGGTCCATTCCATGTACTGTTCATTGTTTTGGTACTTCCATCTAAAATATATAATAATGTTACCATAATTCCAATAATTTTAGATACTAAATCTTTAATTCCAATAATTATTTTTTGAAATTCAATTATTATATTTAAAAAAACCCCAAAAATACTTTGAATCGCAGAAGTAATAAAGTTTCGTGTTTGATTAAACATGTTTCTAACACTATTTATTTCTTGTGAAAAATTACCAGCCATATTTGTTAATGATGCGGTTGAAAATGTTAATGGTTGTAAAATATAACCCATATAATTTGTCTGCATAGTTTGAATACAATAAACGAAATCTTTTTGGATATTATCAGATAATGGCATATACATTGGATTACATCTATACTCAGGCCAATTATCTTTTATTTTTTTAATTGATGTGAAATAATACATCGCAATTATGTATACAACAAAACCTATATTTACATAAATAAAATTCAACCAATTTTTTCCTGTTGGCATTACTTATATTATTTGTTATAATATAATATAATATAAACTATTCTAAAATTAAAATTATTTTTTATGATATCTTCGAGATTTTTTATGATATCTTCGAGATTTTTTATTTTTCTTAGTTTTGCGTTTTCGGTTTTTATATCCAGCTACTTGTCCGACTTTTAAATCATAACTCGCATTACTTGCGTTTTGGGTTGATATAACTGCGAGCTTATTATTAATATCAACTGTATTTTGACCATTAGCACCAATATCTGAATATATTGGTAAAATTTGAGGATTAACAAATCCTCCTCCATAATATTTTTTTGACTTTTGTCTACCACCAACTATATTAGTTAAGTTAGTTAATTTAGAATTATTATTCATTTCATTCATTAATGCGGCGTTTCTTGGATTGGTACCGTCGAATCCCTTTATTGATGGCAACAATAAACCTTGAGGAACATTATTTACCATTTTAATATATATATTATAATATATATTAAATATAATTTTTTATTGATTATTTATAATGGATGATAAACAAAGAATTCAATTACAACAGTTAATAAAAACACATAATGTTGAGGACCAAACCGAATTAATACGCACTCTAAAACATAGTATTAATTTAAGGAATGATATTAACAACATGCTAATGATTAAAAAAAAATATAATGATGATGATTTAAAAATTAATGAAGAATGTATCACTCAATGCTTTTTTTTATTTAATTATTATACTGATATTTATAATAAAATAAAAAAGGATGAAATCAATCTAGATATATTATTTAAGTTTTTGGATATATTAGAAAAAATCGAGAATGAACAACTTGACCAACATGAAGGCGCGTTTATGGTTGGTACAATATTAAAAGAATTATATATTGATAGTGCGTTGAAAAAAGCAGATAAAATAAATAAAGAGTATGATAATCAGAAACAAGATAATTATTGTGAACCATTAAAAATATCATGGAAACAATTTAAATATAACAACATTAAAAGTGTATAGATAAAGTATGACTTATATTAATATTAATGATATTTTCATATTAGATGTTAATTTTTGGAAAGACCTCCCAACTCAAAAGTTTCAAAAAAACATACATAATTTAATAGAGGACATTTCAAAAAACGGTTTAAACCAACCTATTATTATTAGCAATATTGATAATAACATATATAAAATAATTGACGGTAATAAAAGGTTTTTTGCGTTTCAACAATTAAATAAAAATGAAATATCGTGTTGTATAATTAATATAAATGAAAAAAATAAACCGAAACATAAAAATAATAGAACAACAACTAAAAACAATAAAATAAAAACTAAAAATATAGAATCTACAAAAAATGATAGACAAAATGTAATGACCAATTATTATAAACAACAAATATTATGTGATCTATTTTCAAATAAGGGATAACATAATATGGCGAATAATATATATTTATAAATATATATAATGACAGATATAAAATATCCAATTAGATATTTACCAAATAAATTAACAAAAAAAGATAAAATCAAACAATTTAAAATGTTAAATAAATCAAAAAAATTATATAAAAATCACATATATTATACACGCAAACCTGTTTCGTCTTATAAAAATAAAACATCAAAACATATTATAAATGCCCGTAAAATATATAATATACATAATATAAAACCCACAAAAGAGTTAGCATTAAAAACCGGATGTAAACTGTCTGCGTTAAACCAAATTGTTAAAAAGGGTGAAGGCGCATATTATTCGTCCGGTTCAAGACCTAATCAAACTCCACAATCATGGGGATTAGCTAGGTTGGCAAGTTCAATCACTTCTGGAAAAGCGGCGGCGGTTGATTATGATATAATTAAAAACGGATGTAATCATAAAAAAAAAACATTTATTTTAGCAAATAAATCAAGAAATAAATATAAATACGGACATTCCAAAACCCCCAAATCTTCTTTTAGATTATAATTTTTAATATGTAGTTTGAAATGTTAAAATGTATAAATAGATTTAAAGAATTTAGTATAATCAAAATTATATGAATAAAGATATAACTCAACAATATAAGATAACTTATACTGGTACAAAAATATTACAATATTTTAATATTTTTGATAAGAATCCAGAAATTGTTAAACCACAACCAGTCTCGCAACCAAACACACAACCAACGCGGAAAAATAAAGTATATCCGGAAATATCATCTGTTGTTCCAAATAGTTGGTTTTAATTATATTTTAGAAAATTAGTTTAAATACTTATTCGTGGAAAGTATAATGCTTACATTTATAATACCTACGATCGGTAGACAATCATTAGTTGCTACATTACAATGTCTTAAAAATCAAACAAATAATAATTGGAAAGCAATCGTTGTTTTTGATGGAATGACTCCAAATATATCAGAAACTGACACAAGAATAAAAATAATACACACACCAAAAAGATTAGGTCAAGGACATAATAGTGCGGGTCTTGTTCGTAATTATGGTATTAAATTTGCCGATACAGAATGGGTCGCTTTTCTAGATGATGATGACGGTATATCATCAAATTATGTTGAATTATTTTTATTTGAATTGTTTTTTGAATCTGATGTAATTTTATTTAGAATGTCATTAGATGATAGAATATGTCCTAGTTTAGAAGAAACCAACTTTTATAAAAAAAATGTAGGTATAAGTTTTGCTTTAAAAAAAAGTATTTTTGACAAGGTTATATTTAATCCATCATGGGAAGAAGATTTTGAGTTTTTAGAAAAAATAAGAGAACAAAAATATAAAATAATCTTAAGCCCACGAGTAACATATATGGCTAATAGTTATAATAAAAATAACGAATCATACTTTGGAAAAAGAGGATTCATTAATTATTAAAGTATGCCCAACCAACCAATATTAAATAGTACAGTTATGACTATATATTTTATAACTAATAAAATATATGAGCATTCAAAATATTCAAGCAATCGCATTTTTCGACACTACAAATATTAAAGGAAGTGTTTTGTTTACAGAAGATATTGTAAATAAAACCGTTATAATCGATATTAATTTGAAGGGTTTATCTAAAAATGGATTACACGGGTTTCATGTGCACGAATCAGGAGATTTATCAGATAAATGTGAAAGTATGTGTGCTCACTTTAATCCATATAATAAAACACACGGTTGTCCTGGTATGAAAAATAGACATGCTGGAGATTTAGGAAATTTAAAAACTGATTCTAATGGTTGTGCGAAATATATTATTGTCGACAATATTATTAAATTAAGAGGAAATAAAGCAAATATAATTGGTCGTGGATTAATAATACATGCTGACCCGGATGATTGTGGGTCTGGTAATAATAAGACCAGTTTAATAACTGGTAATTCTGGAAAACGAATAGCCTGTGCGATTATTGGGTATTCAAAAAGTAATTATCTCAAATAATGATGATAGGATATATAATTATACTTATTTGAAATAAACTCATTCATGTTGTTTAAACTATTAACATTCTGACATTTTAATTTACGTACTGATATTTTATCAAAGTGATGAATTAGCATATAATTAAAATATATCTCATATTCGGAAGCCCCACTAATATCATAATGGTCTTTGTCAACAATCTCAAGAAAAATCTTCCAAAAAGGTCCTTTATTATGATATACTTCTACCATATTAAATAATTCTGATACAAGATGAGTATTAAAAATCATATGATGAGCAATTCCAAAATTAGAACTTTTTTTAAATAATGAATTATGTAATAAATTCATATGTTTAAAGTATGGTAAATGTCCCCCCTCTTCAGAATAGGAATACAATAATTGTTTGTTTTCATTAATAAATTTGGTTGGGTTTAAAAAGAGAGTATCTGCGTCAATAATTAAATAATTCTGTAAAATATTGGGAATAGTGATTCCACTATACAATTTTAAAAGTTGTTGTAAATACCATCCGTTTCTACTTCGTTTTCCGTGAAAAGTCGCGACATCATTAATATTAAATGGGAATATGCTTTCATCTATTGTAATACACCCGTCAATTACTACATTTTTATCAAAAGATACAATATAAATATTGCGATACCCAATAATATTTTGTTTTGCGAAAGAAACGGTGGATTTTATAAGTTGGGTGTCTGATGGACCAAGAGGTATAACTATATCGATTAAATCACACTCATAATTTGTAAAATGCTCAAGTTGTTTAGAATGAATATGTAAATTAAATATCGGGACATCATTAATGAACGGTTTATGTATCCCTTCTTCATATTTCCAATATATGTTAAAATTATTGTATTTAATAATACATGTTTCATTGATAAACCCAATTGATTTTAACGCATTATTTAAAGGGTCGATGCCACCTAAATATTGTCCGATTGCTGCTGCGTCAAAAACAACATTAAATTTGTCATAATTTTTAGTTACAAATTGTAATTCTGGAGAAGATAAATCATTGGTTCCAATAGGTAAATTATCAATTAAATTGGTGTTTTTCATAATGGTTACAAAATTGTACATATCATTAATGTTAAAATCGTAATAATCTAAGACTTGTTTTAATATTTGCGAAGAAGGGATATACATAATACTACATATGTTTCTCTTAAAACAGTCGAATGGAATATATATTTTGTTTTTGTCGAAGTGAGGTTCTAATGTATCGCAATTATAATAAAGTAAAACATCGTTTTCGATGTGTATAACATCTGATATTAGATATTTACACATAAATGAATAAATTGTAAAAAATCGTTTAGATGTATTAAGCCAAAACCCTCCTCTAAATATTTTATCTAAAGAACTATTATTTGAAAAGTTATAATCGTCATTTAATAGGTCGGTATCAATTAACGTAATATCATTTTTGTATTTATCAAACATATTTAAGAATTTGTTGTTTGTTAGGACGAAAATTTTTTTATGTTGTGTTTTAAGTAGATGGCCGATATTTATTAAAATGTATGGTTGAAATATATCTAAACTAACTAAAACAATATTCATTATAATATTTAATTTCATATTATATTTATGATATAAACGACAATTATGCGTTTGTTTGAATCGTGAGGTATTTCATGTATGTCTTGCCCAATATAAATAAATCATAATCAAAACTAATATAATATAAATAGAGATTGTTTATATTATATTATGTCTAAAAAATATATTACCAAAAAATCCCTTGTTATTGTCGAAAGTCCATCCAAATGTAAGAAGATCGAGGAATATTTAGGTCCTGGCTATAAATGCGTCGCGAGTTTTGGTCATTTGAGAGAATTAAAATCGCTTGAAAACATCGACATTAATAATGATTTTAAATTAACTTATGAAATTATAAATACATCCATAAAAAAAAAACAAATAAATTTATTAAGGTCTGAAATCAATATAGCATATGAAGTTATAATTGCGACAGATAATGATAGAGAAGGAGAAGCAATTGGATGGCATATTTGTCAACTATTTAATTTAGATATCATCAAAACAAAACGAATTATATTTCATGAAATAACAGAACAAGCAATACAATATGCTATACAAAATCCAACTACTTTAAATATAAATATTATTAATTCTCAACAGGCAAGACAAACATTAGATTTATTGGTAGGGTTTAAAATCACACCTCTTCTTTGGAAATTTATCACAAGTAAATCTAATAATAGTTTAAGTGCTGGTCGTTGTCAAACACCCGCATTAAAAATAGTATATGATAATTATAAAGAAATAATAAATAATCCTGGTAAACAGGTATATAATACAACCGGTTATTTTACTAGTTTATGTGTTCCTTTTGAATTAAATAAACAATTTGAATCAAATGATGATGTTATTGGATTTTTAGATGGTTCAAAACATTTTAAACATACTTTTAGTTGCGAACTACCACCAAAACAATTATTCAAAACACCTCCAGAACCATTTATTACATCTAAATTACAACAAGCAGCAAGTTCGGTATTAAACATTTCACCTAAAGAAACCATGAAAATATGTCAATGTTTATATGAAGCAGGTCATATAACTTATATGAGGACAGATAGTAAAAAATATAGTCTTTATTTTATAGAAAAAATGACGAGTTATATTTTACAAAATTATGAACAAAAATATATTAATATAAATATTAACTCTTTATTGAATGATATCGTCGACATATCTACCGGTAAATCAAAAAATAATATAAAAGAAGCACATGAAGCGATTAGACCTACCAATATATGTCTACAAGAAATTCCTGATACTTATAATTCAAAAGAAAAAAAAATGTATAAACTTATTTGGGAGAATTCATTGGAAAGTTGTATGTCTAGTGCGGTGGTTCTGTCCTTAAATTCAAATATAAATGCCAATAATAATTTAAATTATAATTATAAATGTGAAACTATAGTATTTCCTGGATGGTTAGTAGTTAAAAAAAAATATAAAATAGAAAATCCAATTTATAATTATTTAATAAAATTAAAACAAAATCAAATTATAACTTATAAAAAAATAACATCTAATATAACGTTAATAAACACAAAATATCATTATTCAGAGGCAGCTCTAGTCCAAACACTTGAAGAAAAAGGAATCGGAAGACCATCTACTTTTTCTATGTTAATTGATAAAATACAAGAAAGAGGTTATGTTACCAAAGAAGATATAACAGGTACTCAAATTATATGTAAAGATTACGAATTAGAAAATGAACGCATTTCAGAACTAAGCACAATTAAAGAATTTGGTAATGAAAAAAATAAACTAGTAATTCAACCAATGGGAGTTGTAGTAATAAATTTTTTAGAAACACATTTTAATCATTTATTTAATTACAATTATACAAAAGAAATGGAAGATGACTTAGATAAAATCGCATTAGGGGATAAGTTTTCTGCAGAAATATGTAAAAAATGTAATGATGAAATAAATTATTTAATACACAACTTATCAGGTTATAAAAAGCAAGAATATAAAATTGACGAAACACATACTTATATGATAGGACAACACGGTCCAGTAATTAAATGTATGGATAATACAAACGGAAATAAACTTTTATCTTTCAAACCTATTAATCCTGATATAGATTTAAATAAAATAGGAAATGGGGAATATTCACTTGATGAAATTGTCGACAATAGTGTAACCAAAATATTTAAATCTAATAATTTGGGTAAATATGAAGGTAAAGATATTATTATTAAAAACGGAAAGTTTGGATTATATCTTTTATTTGGAGACCAAAACATATCTTTAAAGAGTTTAGGAAATAGACCACCTGAAAACATAAAAATGAGTGATATATCGCATTTATTACACGGTGAAAATACTAACCCAGATATTATTCGAAAAGTATCTGAAAATGTAAGTATTCGAAAAGGTAAAAATGGTAAAGATAATTATATACTATTTAAAACAGATAAAATGAAAAAACCGTCATTTTTATCAATAAAAGATTTTGGTGAAAATGTTGTAGATTGTGAATTACAAGATTTACAATCATGGATTAAATGTAAATATAATATATTTTAATTCCACATATTATTTTCTGGATTGTAATTTTTGTATTTTTTCTGTTGCTGAGAATTATATAAAGTAAACTCTAACATGAACGAATAGTCATTATTACTAAAATTTACAAGTTGTCCATTATGATATCTTAATTTTAATTTAATTTTTCGTATTCTTTCCGCAGGAGGATTATAAATCATATACGGTCTACTATTATCATCAAACCATTGAGATAATGGTGTAGTTGGAATCGCTATTTTTGCGAATGCCGAATTAACTCGTGAACTAGGTAAATTTTGTATTTCACAACTAGGATCATTTACAAAACTATTTTTTATAATTAATGGATTCGAACTGTTATTTATAAATGGATTTGTTTCATCAATATTATTTAATCCGTTAATTTCGAGATATAAATAAGATTGACCCATTAAATTTATTTTGAACGGGGGAACAACATAATATGATTGTGAGTTTATAAGAGTTGGGTTTAACCAACACCCATTATCTCCTGGGAAAACATCACCATAATAAAATCTTGGTGGGTATCCGTCGGGAGAAGAAATACTATTTGAATCATCTCTTGTAAGCCCCAAATAAAAAGGTAATCCCCAATTAGTAAAATCGGGTAGTTGATTTCGTGCACAATTAATAGGGGTTAATATCGCATTTTCAGAAATAACACCTGAATTTATTAAAGTAAACTGTGAATTTTTATTTCCAAACCATATTTTCTGTCCAACCGAATTATATACAATCACAAAGTCGGTATACCCTTCTGCATTAAATTTATCTATTGAAGATTGAGCAATATTATTATTCGGATTATTAAAAAATGATTTAATAAATAGTGTTACCACATTATTAAATTTATTGGTAAGTTCAGTTGCCATTTGTATTGGGTTATAGAACCCTTCTTCAATAATAATTGAATAATTAATCTCTATATTTGAATAAAGTGCCTGAAATATATCAATTTGGTATTCATTATATTCATCATATTCAATGGGGTCATATGGATTATTTATTTGAAATAACATCACTAAGTTTTGGTTATATTCTGAAAAGGTACTATAATTTGCTGGAAATGTCCATGATTCAAGACGAATAGATAATACATTTAAATAATCTTGAGGCAACTCAATCTCAAACTCTGATGAATTTGGATATTTTTTTATATCTCTATCTTCAGAATGTATAGATACATATTTTTTTAAAACCATATATTCTTGTGAATTTGGAATTAAGGGATGGTTTGTTGACACATTAAATTTACTCATAATATTATTATACAATATATTATTTCTAATACTTAATAATAATATAATGTCGGAATTTAACATAACAACTAATTTTAGCGGAAGACACCCTTTAAAAAGCACCTATATTAAACAATTTTATCCAAATATAAATGGATTAGTAACATGGATATTTAAAACAATTAATAGTATTCAATTTATTACACCCGCAAATAGCACAAATGATGTATTGATTCAAACAAATTTAATTGTAAATGGAACTATTACTAATCCATCAGACATTAAATTAAAATCAAACATTGAAAATATACCTGAAGAAATAGCAGATAATATTTTAAAATTAGTACCCAAAACATATACATATAAATATGATAAATTAAACATTGAACATTACGGTTTAATTGCTCAAGAACTCGAACTTGTTTTTCCCAAATTAGTATCTAATTTGGGAGAAGATATGACGCATGATAATACTTTAAAAGTTGTAAATTATCTAGAATTAATACCATTATTAATTGTTAAAATCAAAAACATGCAGAAACAAATAGATGAACTAAACAGAAAAATTTAATATTTATATTTTATATAATGTCAACATTTCAAGAACAAACATTTAAAACAATATATACGACATTTATTTATTGTAGTATATTTTTATTTATTTTATCATTTTTTATGAGTGATAACACAAAAACAAGTATTAATATTGCTAGTTATTCAATATTAGCAAGTGCTATTATATTGGTGTCATGTGTTATATTAAGTAAAATTTCGGTAAATTATCCAAATGTGTCTACAATTAAATATATGATGTTATTATTTAATAACTGTGGGCCATATTTATTGATGTTATCTATTATAAGTTATACCTTATTTTTACTAATAAATTATAAATCGCAAATATCAAATGGACATGTTTCTGATGGATATTATACATTCTCAAATATATCTACTATTTTATTATTACTTCAATTATATATTATTTTAAATAGCATGAATGAAAAAGAAGGCATTACAAAAATACAAACTTCAACCGTCTACTTTATAGGTGTTATAAACTTAATATGTCTTATAACATTATATATAATATTAAACAATTTTAATACAGACGGGTTTACAAGTTAATTATAGTTTTATAAATTTATAAGTTAATCCGTAATTATAATCTGTTTCCCAAATTCCGGATATTTTTAATATAATTGTGTATACTTCATTTAATTTGGCACTATGTGTATTGTATGATTTATAATTATTAAATATTTTTATTCCTCCATTAATAATCTGTGAATAAATTTTGTAAAGAGGTTTTTTATTTGTTATATAATATTTTTGTAATAGTTGTAACTCAATTTGTTTTATTTTGTCTACCGTTTTGTTGTTACTATTTATATTAAAAGAACATTTATATTTATTGTAATGTTTTTCAATAATAATATCATTCGATGGTATATATAAATATATACCGTTTAAAATAAACTCGTGGGTTGAATACAATATTCTAATAAAGTTACTATCATCAATAATATTATTAATAATAGGTTCACAAAAAAAAATATTATTATTATTATATTGTTCTAAATTTTTTACAATAAGCATTAGTATATAAATTATTATTATGTTTAAGTTTTTTATTAAATTTAAAAAATAGTGAGTTTATATAATAAATTAAAGAATGTTTAAATAAATATATAATGAAATTTTATGAGACACATTTCGAAGAATATATATTATCTGCACAAAAAGAAAACTTACATCCAAAATTAAATAAAATATATAATAAATTTCCACAAAAACTACAAAATCTAAAGAACTTATTATTTTATGGACCACCAGGGGTTGGTAAGTATACCCAAATGCTCAAATCTATTAAAAAATATAGTCCGTCTGAATTAAAATATGACAAAAAAATAAGCGTTACATTTAATAAACAGCCATATTTTTTTAAAATAAGTGATATACATTATGAAATTGATATGTCATTATTGGGATGTAATTCAAAACTAATTTGGCACGAAATATTTCAACAACTTGTAGATATTATATCTGCGAAGACAGACAAAGTCGGGATTATTGTTTGTAAAAACTTTCATGAAATTAATAGTGAATTGCTTGATAATTTTTATAGCTATATGCAACAAAATAATATTTGTTCCATTAATTTAAAATATATTTTAATTACAGAACAAGTTAGTTTTATTCCTGATAACATTTTAAATTGTTGTGAAATTATACCTATCCCAAGACCAACCAAAACAATATACAATAAATGCTTACAAAATAATCTTCCAACTGATATTAAATTGGAAAATATCACAAATATTAAAAATTTACACATTTATAACGACGAAATAATGCTACAATATAAAATTATTTGTAATAAAATTATACATGTTATGGTAAATATAACCGAATTGAAATTTCTAAAATTTCGTGATCTACTATATGACATATTTATTTATAATTTAGATATAATAGAATGTGTTTGGTACATTCTTAGCATATTAATTCGTGAACAAAAAATTCATGATAAAGATTTATCACATATCTTAATCAAAACATATACATTTTTTAAATATTACAATAATAATTATAGACCAATTTATCATTTAGAAAATTATTTATTTTATTTAATAAATGTTATTCATAATTTTAACACTTAAAAATTAAATTTGGTTGAATAATAAATGGATGTTCGAAAGGCATTAAGAATATTAGATTTTGATTGTGACATTACAAATATTACAAGCGAACAATTGAAAAAACGATATTATAAATTAGCATTAAAGAATCATCCAGATAAAAATGGGAATACACACAATTTTCAGGAAATTAATGAAGCCTACAACTTTTTAAACAATAACATATTAAATATTAATGATGAACCATCTCAAAATGACAATACATACACATATATATTACAATTATTTGTAAATGGGATTTTAAGAGGCAAATATAACGATATTATTTTAAAAATAATTAATGAAATAATTAATGGATGTAAACATATATCCTTAAAAGTATTTGAGGATTTAGATAAACAAACATCTATTGATGTATATAGTTTTATATCAAAATATAAAAATATATTTCATATCAATCAAGAAACATTAGACATTGTACGAAATATTGTATTAGAAAAATGTAAAGAAGACCAACTATTTATTTTAAATCCATCTATCGATGATTTATTTGAAAATAATTTTTATAAATTATATGTAAATAACTTATTATATTTAGTTCCATTATGGCACAATGAATTATACTTTGATTCTGAAACCAGCGATATTATTGTTAAATGTATTCCTGACTTACCAGAAAATGTAGCTATCGACGAAGATAATAACCTCATCGTTAATTTATATATTCCCTTTTCAATATCCATTTTAGATGAAGTCTATTTTGAGTTTTATTTAGGAAAACAATTATTTAATATTCCTATAAGTGAATTAAAACTTAAGGTTATTCAAACATACATTTTAAAGGATAAAGGCATCACTAAAATAAAAGAAAATGATATAACCGATTTAGACATGTATGATATCAGCAATAAAAGTGATATTATTATAAAAATTCATTTTATAAATAAATAAGTATTTGAATATATTCTCACACATATAATATTCTTAAATCATCCGCAAAACAACATTCTAAATATAAATGATTAATTTCTGATATTTTATTTATATTTTTTCTTATATATTCAGCAAACTCTACTTCAGGAGATTTTATAAGCCGATAATCAAAACCTTTTAAATATTTACATTTAATAGCAAACAACCCTAATACACAATCATTAAATTCATATTTTTTTGTACAAACATTAAAAAATTTAACAAAAGCATCATCACTACCGGTTTTAACTAAATTTATAAAATTTAAATTTAACAATTTGTATCGTCCAGTTAATTTTATAATAATGTCATCATCATGAATTTTATACCTATTTATTACTTCTTTTATATCTAATAATTCAATCAATGCTTTATATTCAACAGTCCTGATATAATTAAATGGAATATTATTATTATTCGTATAAATAACATCACACTCAAAATCATCTAAAAATGTTTGTCTTAAACCATTATTTTCAACAATAATTGGTTTAATTGATAAATCATTTTCTACTAATTTTAATATTTGTCTTATACTATCAGTATATCTATTTTGACGATGAATATCATCTTTAATACCAAATTTATTAATTAAACATGTGGTAATTATAATATAAATCATATAATATGATTTATATTATTTTATAAACAATTAAACTAACTATACCTAATATTATACAACACTATCTACATCACTATATATCTATGAGATGTTTATGTTTTTTTCTTGACGACTTTTTTTTTAGGAGGTTCTACAGTATTGGGTGTTTCTTGTATAACAAGTGGTTCTGTAACTGTGAGTTTCATTTCTGGAGTATCATTTATTTGTGTGGGTTGTGTATCTACATCGTTATCCTCATCATCACTATCTTCTACTAAAACGCTTGATATAGTATCATTCTGTTCTTCTTCTATTTTAGCTTGTGATGCCTTTAATTTTTCTTTATCAGAAGATTTTAATTTAATATAACATTGTCCAGTTAATGTCGGTTTAGGTTTTTGGACTACTGCTTGTATGAGTTTCCAACTTATACTAAACTTTCCATTAACAAACCATATGCCACCAAATTGTATTAAAACAGCAATGTTTGTTCCCTTTTTTAAATAATCCAAAGGAGTTACATTTGGATTTGATGACGATGGAAATAACTTTTCGCCTTCTTCATCATATATCTCACATTTCCAAATACCATCCCATAATGGAATTTTAATTTTTAACGCTGGTTGCTTATTATAATCTGGTTCACGAGATCCTTTTAAATTTGGATATTTTAACATTGGTGAAAATAATTCATCAATTATATCAGAACTTTTATGGACTTTACCAAACCATTCTTTAGAATAAACAAGCGCATCTGCTTTTACTTTATCTTGAAATGCCTGCATGTTATTTAAAAATAAGTCTGTCTCTTCCGACTTATATTCCTCACTTGGAAATTGTAAAGACATCTCAAATTTACCATTTCCAAGACCGGTTTTTTCATCAACATAATCAGATGCTCCCCATGTTAACATTAGAGGTGTTGATAATCTCAATCCAGTTTTGGTTAGTTTATTTAAGATATTTACACTTTTACCACCTTGTGGGTTTGACTTGGGGGAAGTATACATAATATTTTTTGTATTAAATTGTGTTCCATCAATTATTGTGTCTGCCATTTTATTATGTTTTATATTATAGGGTTGTCTTTATATTGATAATATTAATATATATATATATTAATATCTCGTATCATATATCATAATAAAATAATATAATTATTATTATAAATTAAAAACAATATATCCCTATTTATATAATGCGTAATAACAAAACTACAAATAAAATTATTATAAATGAATATAATAGACATCTTACTTTAAAATGTGCAGAAACAATCGTAATTAATAATCCATTGCCTAAAATAACGGATGATGAAATGTATAATTTAACCTTTGATAATTATAAGATTATAATTAAATATAATTATAATTGCGAACAATTAAAAATAATAGCAAAGCTGAATAAATTAAAGATATCTGGAAACAAAAAACAACTAATTAACCGAATATACAGTTTTTTTTATTTATCTTATTTAATTGTTAAAATCCAGAAATGTTTTAGGGGTAAACTAGTTCGAATATGTAACAAATTAAGAGGACCTGCTGTTATGAATAGGGAGTTGTGTACTAACAAAATAGATTTTTTAAGCATGGATGAAATAAACACAATTGAATATTCTCACTTTTTTAGTTATAAAGATGAAGATAATTTTACATATGGTTTTGATATTGTCTCTCTCTATAATTTAATTTGTAAATCAGATAGACGCATAAAAAACCCATATAATAGAAATGATATTCCAAATATAGTAGTATCAAACCTACAACAATTATTAAAAATTCATAGTATTTTAAAAACCAAAATTAATGTCGAACTATCACCTATTATTCCATTTATTAAAAATATTAAACACACAGTTATTGAATTGTTTCAAAATATAGATAGTTTAGGACATTATAGCGACCCAAATTGGTTTTTAAATTTATCTAGAATTAAACTGGTTGAATTTATAATACATTTAACAAATATTTGGGATTATCGAGCACAAATACCTCAAGAAACCAAAAATAACATTTGTCCACCAAATGGAGATATATTTAGGAATATTAATATATCTATAATTCATACCGAAAGTAATATTGATATTGTACGAAAAGTAATTGTTGATATTCTTTGTAATTTAGTAAATAATGGAATTAATAATGATAATAAATCTTTTGGGTGTTACTATGTTTTAGGAGCGTTAACAATGGTCAATGAATATGCCGCTTTATCACTTCCATGGTTATATCAAGCATTTCGTTTATTTAATTAAATTATATATTTTGTATCATTTAACATATAAAATATATAATATTTGCGTTAAAACACTTAAAAAGTAATTATTTAGATATAGTATAATAAGATGCCAAGAGTAAATAATAAATCATCCAAATCAGTTGAACAAGTTGTATCATCACAACCTGAAGTTACTTCTATAAAATTAGAAGTTGTTAATGAACCAGAACCTTTAGTATTAACTGAAAAATCAACCAAACCCAAAAAAACAAGAGCACCAAAAAGTGTTGAAGTTGCTTCTGTTAAACAAGAACCAGTTGTTGAACAACAACCCGAACCTGTTGTTGTTAAAGAAACTGTATCACTTGAAGAACCAGTTTCTGATCCAGAAGTAGATATCCCTGTAGCAGAACAATCCGTTGAATTTCTTGCTAAACTACAACAATTAGGAGTGTTGGTTTCTTCTATTAAGGCTGATTGGAGAATTATTGAAAAAAAATGGGTTCGGGAATTAAAGGTTGCGCTTAAACAAAGCTCAAAGAGAAAGAGAAAGTCTGTTAATCGCGCTCCTTCTGGATTTGTAAAACCTACTAGAATTAGTGATGAACTTGCTTCATTTTTAGAAAAACCTTCCGGTTCAGAAATGGCCAGAACAGAAGTCACCAGAGATATTAATAAATATATCCGAACAAATAATCTCCAGGATAAGGAAAACGGTCGTAAAATTATTCCTGATTCAAAACTAGCAACTCTTCTTAAATTAAACGAGACGGATGAACTAACATATTTTAATCTTCAACGATACATGAGTCCTCATTTTGCTAAGGCTACAAAGGAAGTTGCCGTATCCCAGGAACTATAAATAGTTAGACAATTAGATAGATAATTTATAAACTTTATAAAAATTTCATAATTAAAAATAATAATAAAAAAATTATTATTTTTAGAATTGGATATATTGAAATACTTAATTGTAACCTCAATTAAAGGAGACTATTCAAACCCATTAACACTATCATCATCGTGATAATAATTTAAATATTCTAATTCTAATATGTCTTTTTGTAGGTGTCTCTGGTAATTTAAAACATCCGTCATGTTTATTAATTGTTCCTCTTTTGTAAATTGATAATTAGTATTTAAAATATATCTTATTACAAATGTATAATCTAAATGTTGAGTTTTTAAAATGTCTAATAAATTAAACGAATATATATTTTTTTTTAAAGTTTCTCTATCATACTTGTTTTTATATAAATCCAACATATTTATTAATAATATATTATTCTATATTATTTGAAAACTTATATTTATAAATAATAAATAAATTATCTCATCACATGATCAATAACTCATTATTATTTATTTAATCAATAATAATGAGATACCAACGAGAACACTAATAAATAAAATATTATTATATTGTTTTTTTAAAATGCTTATTAAGAGCATTATAACTATCTAAATTATTTGATTTACATATTGTGTGTGTGTGTCTTTATTATAACTATCTATACTGCAACCAAATGATTTGGTGCAGACTTCTAAACAATCACTCATTTTTTTCACCCATCTTATATGTATTTCATTTATAATTATGTTATCATCAGTTTTGATATATAATATTTTATTATTTTCCATTATAAATCTATAATATTTTATAGATTTATATTGTTTTTGTACCATTTTAATAAATCAATAATAATGAGATAACGCCGACACAAATATAATTAATTCTTTTAATTATTATTTCTTTTAATAAATTAATAATAATAAGATAACGTCGACACAAATATAATTAATTATTTTAATTATTATTTCTTTTAATAAATCAATACTAATGAGATAACGTCGACACAAATATAATTAATTATTTTAATTATTATTTCTTTTAATAAATCAATACTAATGAGATAACGTCGACACAAATATAATTAATTCTTTTAATTATTATTTCTTTTAATAAATCAATACTAATGAGATAACGCCGACACAAATATAATTAATTCTTTTAATTATTATTTCTTTTAATAAATCAATAATAATAAGATAACGTCGACACAAATATAATTAATTATTTTAATTATTATTTCTTTTAATAAATCAATACTAATGAGATAACGCCGACACAAATATAATTAATCCTTTTAATTATTATTTCTTTTACACCTTTTTACATTTTAAACGCCGTTTTTATATAGTCCTAAACCATATAAAAACCATTTATAATTTTTTTTTATTTACATATTTTATTATTAATCGTTTGATTATATATGAGTATATATATTCATATATTATGAATTCAAAAACTGAAGCGAATGGTAGATTAGGAAATCAAATTATACGAAACTTAGCAGTTTCTTTAATAGCTGAAAAACATAATCTAAAAGTTGATTACCATAATAAATATTTAATTAATAGGTTAGGAATTGAATTATTTAGTGGAAGTAATTCATATAACCTTATTCAAAATTTAACAGATGATAATTACTTTACGATTTACAATATGGATGAATTAAATTATAATTTAAACCCAAACCATGCTTATTTTCAGACAAAAGAAATAACAAATTTTTTATATAATTATTTACATAAAGATAAAATCAAATCAACTATTATTAGTAATAATCCATTTAAAGATCAATATACAAAAAATAATAATTTATTTATTCATATTAGATTAACTGACGCAGAGCGTTTTAATCCAGGAATTACTTATTATATAAACGCAATTAAAAATATAATTTTTGATAAATTATATATATCAACAGATGATAAAAATAATAATATGATAATAGAATTATTAAAATTATATCCATCTTCAAATTTATTTGATAGTGATGAAATAACTACATTTCAATTTGCGAGCACGTGTAAACATATCATATTATCGCACGGTTCATTTTCAACAGTAATTGGATATTTATCTTTTTTTTCTAATATTTATTATCCTGAATATGAATTAAATAAAATATGGTATGGAGATACATTTTCTATTGATAACTGGATTAAATTAAGCGTTAATTAATAGGTGTTTGAAATGTTAAAAGGTGTAATAAATCAATAATAATGAGATAACGTTGACAAAACTGAGAATAAACTATTATTATTTATCCAAGTTCGCAAATACTCATTCTCATGTTTGACATCAAGTATTCATTCCCTTTTTTTTTTAAATTTAATTTATTTAAAAATGTTTCTGCATGTGTTATATCTTTAATTAACGATTTATTTTTATAATTATTTCGAATAAATTCACAAAAATGTTTTTGGTTCTGTATTGTTTTTTTGAATTGTAATAATGAAGAATTATATATATCACACCATTCTAAAAAACCCTGAAAGTTATTAATTAATATTAATTTAATAATATAATAAGATAATATACTTGTTCTTTCCTTATATAAAGTATTTATCTCCTGTTTTTTTGAATATAAATCAACATATCTAAGCCCCATAAAATTCAATGTTTTAACCATTTGAAAAAAACTATGGGTTCTTTCCACATTTATAAAAAACTCAACATTTAATAAAAAAGAATCAAAATTATCTTTATTTTTAATAATAAAAAAACTACAAAAAAGTGAATTAATTATTTCAGCCCAAAATTCTACATAAGCTTCAAATAAATTTACTTCAGATGAAACCTTAAATATACTTAATATTAATTTATTACATTCGTTATTATTCATGTCTGAGAAATCCAATCCAAAACTGTGAAATGTTTCATGTAATAATACTTTAAACCATTCTTCATTTCTAAAAATGACAATTTCGGTATTATACCGACATGAACTGGTGAATGCGGTATTTACATTATTGCTATTTAAAATATCCGTGTGGTTGTTTGGAAGTGTTTTAATTAACGAGGTTAAATATAAGTATATTGTAACTACTCTGGAACATTTATGGGAAGAATATTTATTTAAAATGTAAAGCCACATTATAATCGTGTCAACATAATTATTATATATATCTAAATTTATAGCTAGAATGTTGTTTTCTACTATAAATTTAATTATTACATTTCTATTATAAATAGAAAAGGTATAACATATTTCAGTTAAGGATTCATTATCAATATGTTTTCTTATTTTGTCTGGAACACTATTTATGTCGAATGATTTAGGTCTTGGAATATTAGAAATACTATTTATTTTATTAACTTGAATATTATATATTTTGTTTTGCCCCTTTATAAAATTATACGAATTAATGATATCATCATATAAAACCCTTATTATTTTTTTTGTATTTTTGGTTAATTTAGCATGATTTAAAAAATCATTCTTTATAAAAAAGGATATTAACGATCTACTATTTTTTGTAAGGTTCATATATATTTTAACTACATTTATTTTTATTTATTTAGTTTTTGAATATAATTACACATTTTTAAGTTTGTCACGAACCAACATTAAATTATCCGATACTTCCGGTTCCTTACTATCTTTATATTGTACCAACATGGCATTTTGTGTATTTATCAACATTTCTTTTAAATCTTCATTTTGTGTAAACTTTGATAATAACGCATCATATATCTCTTTATTTTTGCGTGTTTCATTATAATCATTATCCATAATCACATTCTTTGGTCTAATTAAGTCTTTTTTAAGTTTCCCACTTTTACTTCCGGCAGCTTTTGCCATCTCTGAATTTTTAGATAATTCTGTGTTCGACTCCATTGTAAATGTATTATAAAAATCACGATTTGAGTTTTTAAATTTAGATGCCTGGTAATAATGCTCAACACTCGCCCATTGATGATTATCTAATGTAAACGGTTGAATCCACATATTTGATAATTTCTTACGCCATTGTGGAATAATTGCCAAACTAGAAAAACTTTTAATAAGACCTTGAGGGATTTTTTCACCATTTCCTTTTCCAGGCAATGGTTTATCCGCTGATTTATTATAAAATGAAAATACAATATTATCATCATAAAGTTTTAATAATCGAACTTGAGATAATTCTACATATGGTGATGGTTCTTTGACTATTTTTTCTGGTTTTATATCTATTTTTGTGAGAGAATCCTTAAATTGCTGGAATTCGGGTATTAAAGAAAACAACCCTGCGTTTTTTTCTATACATCTATTAACAATCATCTTTTTAATGTCATACGGTATTTCATTAAATTTAAAAATCATTTTTTTCTTATACGCGATTAACCTATAATGATTTCCGGTATATTCAATTATTATGTAAAATTCAGGATTAAAGTCACCTTTTTTTTCTATATCATCATTAATTTGACCACATTGTAAGACATTTTTTAAATCTGATTCTTTGAATGATTCACTAGATAAAATAATTATTTTAATATTTAATAATTTTTCTAATGTAGATATTGTCCATGTTTCTGCCCAAAAATCGCATAATTTCATAACCTGTTTTAATTTGTCGAGGGTATTTATACCTTTCATAAAATGAAATTCAGATAACAATTCTTTAGACACTTTTTTTTCCTTTACTAATCTATCGTGTTTTTCTTTTATTTGGTTTGCTTCATTTACAAGTTTGATTTTTTCGGATCTATCCAACATATTTTTTAATTGCTCTCTTATAGCCAAATATTGTGTTTCAAGTTCCTTTATTTGTTTACTATCATTAATAATCGAATTTACAATATTATCGTATTGTTCTCTATAACCATTAAATAATTGTTGGTCAGCCGCATTAGATATTTTAGTTCGAAGTTTATGTACCGTTGTTTGCTGCGCAATACTTGAATAAGCATCTCTTAATGTAGCAAAAAAACAATCACCACCGCCTTCATTTTCATGTATTGCGTAATATTTATTTTTCATAAATTTAATTATCCAACTATCGTTTGGGTCTTCTTTATATTTTTCTCTAATATCTTTTGCTTGTTCCTTTGTCTCCTCAGTTAACAATGGAGGTATAGGAACGCCTGTTGTTAAAACAAATATATCCTTTCTGTCATCTGGAATTACATATGGTTCTTCCTTTTCTGCTTCCTTTTCTGCTTCTTTTTCTGATTCCTTTTCTTCTTCCTCTTCGAATTCTTCCTCTGATTCGTCTTTTTCTGCATGAATACTTGGTTTTAATCCTAATTTTTGAAGCATACTTTTTGATACAAATTTATAAATTAATGGGTCGTTTAATTTGTCAACGTCCAACACATTGTTTTCATCCAAATAACCAATATATCTTTCTGCTAAAATTTCATAAACACCAATTTGAATAACCTTATTATTATACTTAACTAAATAAATTGGATAATATATAATATTTTTAGATTCATATGTTCGTTTTGCGTTTCCAATCGCAATGATTACATTTACATCTTCAATCTCAACTTCATATAGATTTGCCTCTAGTTTTAAATCATCATTTAGAACCTTTTTTAATTCTGGATAGTCGACACCACTTGTTATTTTTGATTGAACCATATAATTTAATTTATTATTTTAATTTTAGTATTTGACCAATATATGTATTTTAACCCCAAAATATACCTAACGAGTTTTTGTTAGGTATATTTAATAGTTTATGGTATTACAACCTTTATAAAAAATAATTAAAAAATAGAATGAATTAAAGTTCTAATATATCCATATATTTGAATATAGATTTGTTAGATAAACTAGAATATGTTTTGGATTTACTCTTTGCCAAATGTTCCATACTTTTAATCAAAGTCATGCCTTCTATTTGTATATCTACTGTATTATCAATCAAATCTTTTTTAAATAATAATGCGATGTTTTCTGTCAACTCATCAACTTCATTTTTTTTATTTTCGATTTTAATAAACATAAACACCTGTTTTAACAAGTTTACCAATAAACCTATTAATTTATCCTTGCTTATTATTTTATTATACATTAAATTAAGAAAAAAAGCACTTAATGAGCGTCTTCGTTCATTATCCTTGTTATTTTTACAAAATTTATCATAGTCAACACCAGGGTCAACATAATCAATGTTATCAAATAGTTCCATAAATGAATTTAAACTATTTTCAAAAATCTGATTCATGACATCATAATTAGTAATTAAATCAGAATATAAATCCGCATATAATTTAGAATAAAACCTATTGTTTGACGCAATCTCAAATAAACTTGAACAAATACGCATCATGTTTTCATTTGAAATGTGATTTTTAACCAACTCGTCAAATATCTCAATTATTTTATTACGATAATCTATATAATTCTTATCCGATATCTTATTTAGGTGTGACCGGATTAGATCTATTTGAAGTTCTAATCCCTGTTTTTGTTCAATTTTAGTAGCTTGAAATGTATTATTCCTCACAGAACCCCAATTATCTAAAGATTTATTTTCCTTTTTAGTGTTGATAGGGTTATCTAAGACTCTTTTTTTAAAAATAGGAGTTTTAATATAACTAGGCGACCCTACAAGTGACGCTAATTCTGAAATAAACGCAAGTGTTTTATCCGGTATATTAAAATCAAACCCTTCAAATTTAATATTTTCAAAATCATTAAGGGTATATTTTACAATTGTTAATGACATATTTAGTATACATTTAAAGCTTTCATTTATACCATTTTTTTAATATAATACTTATAAATGTGCTTAAAAACTATATAATCATTAAATATAATTATGAATTTTAACAACAATAATAATGAAAAAAACAATACTTCAGAAACCATCGATAATGAAATAGATGAATGTAACTATGATCCGTTGTTATACAACATTACAAATTGGGATGAATTAGATATAGATAATGATATATTAAGAGGTATTTACGCTTATGGGTTTGAAAAACCAAGTCCGATTCAATGTAAAGCTATTAAACCTATAATAGTTGGTAAAGATATTATTGCGCAAGCGCAATCTGGAACTGGTAAAACAGCAGCATTTACTATTGGCGCATTATCTATAATAAATTTAGCAGACAACTTTACACAAGTATTAATATTATCACCAACAAGAGAACTATGTAGCCAAACTGCGTCTGTTATAAATAATATAGGCGGAATGATGTCAGGATTAAGAGTATTCACATTATTCGGAGGAACATATATTGAAGAAACCACAGATAAAAATGTACCACATATAATTTGTGGTTGTCCTGGTAAAGTATATGATATGATGCGTCGTGGCAAAATTACCAGTTATGATATTAAACTACTTATTTTGGATGAAGCAGATGAAATGTTATCTGAAGGATTTAAAGAACAAATATATAATATTTTCCAATATTTTAATAGTAATATTCAAGTTTCATTATTTAGCGCTACTTTACCAAGTAATATTTATTCAATTACTTCAAAATTTATGAGAAATCCTGTAAAAATATGTGTAAAGGCTGATATGCTTACATTAGAAGGTATATCTCAATATTTTATAGCAATTGAAGACGATAACCAAAAGTATTTAGTTTTAAAAGATATATACTCATATATTTCTTTATCTCAATGTATTATTTATTGTAATAGTGTAAATAGGGTGTCTAAATTATATGATGCCATGTACGAGGATGGTTTTCCTGTATGTTATATTCACAGCAATATGGAAAAATCGGAAAGAGATAAATCATTTGCTGATTTTAAAAATGGAAAGTATCGTGTTTTAATATCATCTGATATTACCGCACGAGGTATTGATATTCAACAAGTTAGTGTTGTTATTAATTTTGATATTACTGGCTGTGTTCATAAATATCTTCATAGAATAGGTCGTAGTGGTAGGTGGGGTCGTAAGGGAGTAGGAATTAATTTAGTAACCCGTAGAGATATTTGTAAACTTAAAGAAATTGAAACTCACTATTCATGTCAAATTAATGAAATGCCTGCTAATTTTAATATTCAACAAAGTTAAGAACTAAATATATTTAACTCGTATTATACCTTTTTAAAATATCTATTTTTGATATACAACATATGTCAAAAATAGATAGCATCGAGGACCATTTTAAAATACCCGTTTTTTATAATAAACATAAATTAAAGTTAAATGATAATATTATTTCGGATTTAGAACTTGTAGACACAATTGATCCATCAGGAATAAATATATATAGTTTTGCTTTTAAATCTAACAATTGTTTTTCTAAAAAAATAATTAATCAAATATCTCAATATTACACGACAGATATTGCGTTCCTAAGAGATACTCAAGACATTTTAAAAAAGTATAACTCATTAAATCATACATATGATTACGATAATATTATATCTTTATGGGATGAAATTAAAAATGATACTGGATTTAAACAAAAATATAATTATGTTGAATGGGAAATGCTTGACTTTTTAAATAAATCCGAAGAGTTTCTTCGGATTACAAGCATTTATAGTATTACATCACCCGTATTATCATTATTAACTCCTTTAATTATAGTTATTATTCCATTTTGTATTATAAAAATGAAAGGTATTCGATTAAATTTTAAAGAATATGTCGACATATTACAAGTTATTATTTCAAACCAACCAATCGGAAAATTATTTACACAATTTAATAGTGTAAAAATAGAACAAAAAATATATATTTTAATTTCTGCTTGTTTTTATTTATTAAGCATTTATCAAAATATTGCTTATTGTATTAAATTTAATACAAACATGAAAATAATTCATGAAACTCTCTTTTCTATTCGCAAATACATTCAACATACTGAACAAACCATGAATAACTTTTTATTATATTCAAAACAACTTTCAACCTATAACCAATTTAATAATATAATTGTAGAAAACCTTAATATATTATGCGAGTTTAATACCAAATTAAATAAATTAACCAATTATGAAGTTTCATTTTCAAAGATTTGTGAAATGGGTGTTATTCTAAAATCTTTTTACGAATTATATAATGATAAAACATATAATGATGCGTTTTTATACTCGTTTGGGTTTAATGGATATATAACCAATCTAGAAGGATTAATTGAAAATATAAATATAGGTAAAATTAATTTTGCCAAATTTATTCATAAAAACATAAAAAACAAAACCAAAATCAAAAATAATTATTACGCTCCTTTAATTAACAAAACACCCATCAAAAATAATATTAAATTTTCAAAAAATATTATTATTACTGGTCCAAACGCATCTGGTAAAACAACTATACTTAAATCAACCCTTATAAATGTTATTTTATCACAACAATTTGGATGTGGATTTTATGATTCTGCCACTTTATATCCATATAAATATATTCACTGTTATTTAAACATACCTGACACATCAGGTAGAGATAGTTTATTTCAAGCAGAGTCGCGAAGATGTAAAGAAATTCTAGATATTATTCATCAATTTAAAGACGATAAACATATATGTATATTTGACGAGTTGTTTTCAGGTACAAACCATACTGAAGCAGTAATCAGTGCTACATCATTTATGAAATATTTAGTTGAATTTAAAAATGTGTCATGTTTACTTACAACACATTTTATTAAGGTGTGTAAAAAATTAAATAAAAATGTAAACATTAAAAATTATAATATGCATACATTAAAGACCACCACGAATAAAAACATATATACTTATTTATTAAAAGAAGGTATTTCTGAAGTTAAGGGTGGGCTTCAAGTATTACACGATTTAAATTTTCCAATTGAAATATTGGAAAATATCGAAAATATTATTCGTTAATTTATTGATATAAATATATATTTGTTTTTATAATAATGGCTATAAAAGATTATTTATTCACTACAACCTCCGCATTTATATTTTTTTTCGTGTTTGTATTATTTATTAGTGGAATACTAATATATTATGTTCAAACTAAAATAAAAGAACAAAATCATAAATTAGACTCTATGTTTAGTTTAGTCACAACTATAGCACAACAATTAACCGACACAAAACAAACTTCAGAAAATCCAATCAAAATGTTAAACGAAGAAAAGATTTGTGTGTCTGATGACGATTTATCATCTAATGATTCTGAAAGTGAAAGTACTGACAACGAAGTAACAAGCGATGACGATTCGTGTAGTGACGACGACGACGACGATGAAACGAGTAATGATGATAATATAGACCACCAAAAATGGAAGTCTCCGTCCAAATGTAACTCTCCAGAAACAAAAATAAATGAGGATGAATCCGTTTCATCTGATGGAGCGTTCGATATTGACGTTGGAACTTATAACGATGATGATATACCATGCGACGATATAACTTGTGATGATATCCCTATTTTAGAAAATTTATCAAATTCCGAAAATACTGAAAACATAAAACATGTAATAATAGATGATTCAATTTTACAAAATGTAACTGATGGAATTTCGAATATTAAAATTACTGATATCAATTTTAAAACCATTAATATTTCTAATTTAGAAGAAGATGTAAATTCTAATAAGAATATCGACTATAAAAAAATGAATATTCAAAAACTAAAATCAATCGTCCAAGAAAAAGGTCTTATTAATGATTCATCCAAACTAAAAAAACAAGAATTATTAAAATTACTTGGATGTGATTAAGATATTTTTATCTTATTATAATATAAAATGTCTTGGGGTGTATGCTATTCCGGTTCAAATAATATCCATTTTAATTTCCCGCCTATAATGAGTGATGGTCGAAATTTTTCGAGTTGGCAACCAGAAGCAGTTATTAATAAACAAATTCAACAACAAGAAAATATACATTCAAATTGGTCTTATAGACAATATTTACAGAATAACGGATTACAAATTATGAAATATAATTCTGAAGAAGCATGTTATGATTTAGGATTAACTCCCCACGAAAACACAAATAATACACCATCTAGCAATGTTCCTTATTTATATAAATCTACATTTGACTCAAGTTCTCCTGGTTATGGATATTGTAACAGTGATTTAAAATCGCCTTACTTGAGTAGACAACAATTAAACGCACGACTTATATCTCCTTCTATTTCAAAATTAACAAATTAAAAACCAACACATAAAATAAATATATTATATAAATCATATAATAATAAAACCTATAGTTTATTATTATGCGGTTAATTAGTATTGATGTAGGCATTAAAAACCTGGCGTTTTGTCTTTTAGAAATTATACCGAATGATTCGTCACAATTTAAAATAATTAAATGGGATATTATTAATGTTGGAGAAGAAGAAACGCTTATTTGTCAACATCTTAATTGTAATAAACCATCTAAATTTCAAAAAAATAATACTTGTTTTTGTTTAAAGCACGCAAAAAATGGTTCTTTCAAAATACCACCACCAGAATTAAAAATACCTTATATAAATAAACAAAAAGTTAATAAATTATTTGAAATAGCAGATAAATATTGTATTAAGTATGAAAAACCTATTAAAAAGGTTGACTTGGTATCCTTACTACATACATATATTAAAACCATATATTTTGAACCAATTATAAATATTGATGCTTCGAAAATAGATTTGATTACTATAGGTAGAAATATTCACACAAAAATGGATTCAATATTTTATTCATTAAATAATAATGATATAAATGACCAAATTACACATGTTATTATTGAAAACCAAATAAGTCCTATCGCAAATAGAATGAAAACCATTCAAGGAATGATTGCTCAATATTTTATTATGAAAAATGTGAAAACAATAGAGTTTATATCAGCATTTAATAAATTAAAAAATGATGTAAATACACATAATAGCGACGATGAGATAATTCTTGATACTTCAACTTATAATAATCGAAAAAAAACAGGTGTTCGAGTTTGTTTAGAATTATTACAAAAAACAAATTCAACTATGTTGTCACATTTTGAATCACATAAAAAAAAAGATGATTTAGCTGATTCTTTATTACAAGGAATGTGGTATATTACTAACAAATTATACCCCAAATCATAATATATATATTGTGATTCGTTTTATTTAAAACTAAATGTTCTATTTATTTAATAATAATGAATAATGATATTATCGAAATTTCAGATTTGGACTGGGATACAAAATTATCTTCCTCAAGAGGAGACCACGAACTAAGATCATCTAATTTTGGGTCAGGAATTGAACTTTTAATGAATGATAAAGTAAAAGAAAACAGCAGAATATCCAGTGATATTGATATAGAAGACTTAAACAATTTAGAAAGTGAATTAAATGACCTATCTGAAAATACAACAAGTTATGATTCTAAACAAGACTTTTTAGGAGGAATACAAACTGAAAAACACACCGTTCATTTTAATGATACACAATCAATTGGTAAATCTACCGCGGAAACAAACAATTCAAATTCTAAAACATGGGATGGTTATGGTAAATTTAATAATATTCCAATGAATCCAGATAAAAATGTTTTACCATCAACACAATTACCCAAAGAAGAATTATTAAAAGAAAAATTTAAATATTTAAGAAAATTAGAAGCTTTAGAAAAAAAAGGGGTTGACTTATCCAAAAAGTATAATATGGATTCACCACTTGCTGAAATGCAAGGTGAATATGAAACTATCATGGAAGAAAAAACAAAATTGAACTCTGTCAAATTCCAAGGAAATATGCTTATGGCAATAGTTAATGGTATTGAATTTTTAAATAATAGATTTGACCCGTTTGATATTAAACTTGACGGATGGGGAGAACAAATTAATGAAAATGTAACTGACTATGATGATATTTTTGGAGAATTATACGATAAATATAAATCACGAGCAACTATGGCTCCTGAATTAAAACTAATGTTTCAACTTGGAGGAAGCGCAATGATGGTTCATATGACAAATACAATGTTTAAAAGCGCAATGCCTGGTATGGATGATATCTTACGACAAAATCCAGATTTAATGAAACAATTCCAAAGTGCGGCGGTTAATTCCATGAGTCAATCTAACCCTGGACTTTCAGGTTTTATGAATGGAGTTATGAATCCTCAACAAGAAAATTATTCTGGAAATGGTCCTCCTCCACCAATGGCAACACAGGGCACAAATTCAATACCTCCTCCGTTAAATAGACCAGGAAATAATAATTATGCCGCTCGTGGTGATTATAGGTCTAACACTCATCAAAACCATTTTGTTGATGACGGTATTAATTTTAGAGAAAGCAAACATAATGAAGTAGAGCAAAAACATACACGAGCTGAAATGAAAGGACCAAGTGATATTAATGACATTTTAGCCGGTTTAAAAACAAAAACTATTAATATTCAAGAACAAACACAGCCAATTGAACTAGATAATAATAGCAGTACAATAAGCATTAGTGATTTAAAAGAATTACAATCTGGAGGTAATATTCCAAAGCGTAGCAAACGAAGAACCAAATCAGATAAAAACACTGTAAGTATCGACCTTTAATTTTTATTTTATTAAATAATAATATAAATGAAATATGAAAACGGTCTATTTATTTTCCGTAGAGATTTACGAATTATAGATAATAACGGGTTAAATATGGCAAATGTTATTTGTAACAACATATACCCCATTTTTATTTTTACTCCTGAACAAGTAACAAATATTAATCCATATAAGTCATATAACTCGGTCCAATTCATGATTCAAAGTTTGGATGATTTATCCGTTAACATACATCAACAAGATGGAACATTATACACATTTTTTGGTGAAAATACTAAAATAATTAAACAATGTGTCGACAAATTTAACATTGATGTTGTTATATTTAATTGTGATTATACCCCTTATGCCATTAACCGTGACAAAAGTATTATAGACTTATGTAATAAACTTAATATTAAATGTGTTTTCGATCATGACTATTATTTAAATATTCCAGGTTCTATTTTAAATGATTCAGGAACTCCATATCAAAAATTTACGCCTTATTATAACAAATCATTAACCCGAAAAATCCAACCTCCATCTTTATTTAAAAAAATTAAGTTTAATAACAAAAAACATTCACAATTACAAAATTCAATTTCTCTTTCATCCGCAATTACCAAATTTACAAAAATAAATAATAATATTTTAGTTTTAGGTGGTAGACATCACGGTTTAATAATGTTAAAAAACACAATTAAAACTCAAAATCACTATTCCACAAGTCATAATAAGTTAAGTTATCCTACAACTCAATTAAGCGCGTATATTAAGTTTGGTTGTATTTCGATTCGTGAAGTATTTTACACATTTAAAAATAAAAAATATAATGATTTGATTAGACAACTTATATGGAGAGATTTTTATGCAAATGTTTTATTCTCATTCCCTCATGTTCTGGGTCATTCATTAAAACCTAATTATGATAAAATTAAATGGAAGTCCAATATTAAATTTTTAAATGCTTGGAAAAATGGTATTACTGGATTTCCTGTTGTAGACGCAGGCATGAGACAATTAAATATTACAGGATATATGCATAATAGAGCCAGGTTAATTGTTGCTAGTGTATTAGTTAAAACCTTATTGATTGATTGGAGAGAGGGAGAACAATATTTCGCATCAAAACTTACAGATTATGATGTCGCAAGTAATAATGGAAATTGGGAATGGATTATGGGTGGAGGTGCTGATTCACAACCATATTTTAGAGTATTTAATCCTTGGATACAATCTAAAGAGTATGATAATGACGCATTATATATTAAAAAATGGATTCCTGAATTAAGAGATGTTCCATCTAAATCGATTCATAAATGGTATTCGGATTACACACTTTTTAAAAATATTAATTACCCTCCTCCAATTGTAAATTATAACGAACAAAAAGAAAAGGTTATTCAAATGTATAAACACATATTTTAGTTAGATGTTTTCATACACTTTAATTATAATAAAAATTGATTTGAAATTACTATTTAATTGTTATGTAAATAATAAATTAAATAATAAAATGAATAATCAAGTCCAATCCTCAATAAATAAAATGAATAATCAAGTCCAATCCTCAATAAATAAAATGAATAATCAAGTTCAATCCTCAATAAATAAAATGAATAATCAAGTCCAACCCTCAATGAATGAAATTATTTCCGATACATTTCCACATAGTAATATTATACATAGTTACAGTGATAATGTTAATCTTTATAAAATTAAAGGTATTGATTTAATTTATGGACTCCAACAAAAAAAAATTGTAAATTGGCATATGAATAGACCAGCGGATATTACAAGATGTAAAGAGATTTCACAAAATCTTTATAACACAAACAAAGAAATGATGGGAATCATTTATTTATATTATAATAAAAATCAATTTGAAGTATTAGATGGTATTCATCGTTTAACTGCGTTGTCATTACTTAAAGAAGAAAACCAAAACACGGATACTCATTATTTACTGGATCAATATTTAATTGTAAATATTAGATTTAATCTAACAGAATTTGAACTTACCAATGTATTTGCAAACATAAATAATTCAGTTCCTGTTCCTAGTATGTATATTGAACAATATATGAATAAAATAATTATTGTAAATAATATAGCTAATGATTGGCAAGTAAAATATAAAAAACACTTTTCAACATCAAAATCACCTATAATAGGAAATACGAATATAAATAATTTTACAGATTTACTTGATAAATTATATAATCATTCGTCCATACCATTAAATACTAAATTGTATGAAATAAACGAAAAAATTAAAAAAAATCCTCCTCAAAAAGTTAGCCCTCTCATTCTCAAAAAATGCGAAGAAACCGGGTGTTATTTGTTTTTATACAAAGTTGATTATATAATGGATTTTATTATATAATCAAATATTATTACAGTTTAATTTATCTACTATATCCTTTGATAAATTAAACAAATTCGTATTGATATTTTCTAGAGTGAAGTTTGAAAATAGCTTGTTATAATAATAATCATAATTGTTTAATACTTCGATTGTTTTATCGTGTATATTTTGATAATTTGTATAAATAATATAGTCTTTTAAATAATAATCATGTATATCTTCTTTTGTATCACTAATAACTATAATTTTATTATACACACACCTATCACATCTAAATGATTCCATTATTTTATAACTATCATGAAACCCAATATTAAGAATAATTTTATACTTAAATAGTTCAATGTCTCTTGTATTATTCCACCCAGTAATAATATCAACATTTATATTTTGTTCTTTTAACAAATTTATTACATTTTGTCTGCTAAAAGGAATATTACAAGATACACCAATTATACCAACATCTTTTTGTTTATCAAAATTATAAATTTCATTTAGATTAATCTGGTAAGGAAGCAAATATTTAGTATATTTATTATCATAATATTTAAAATTGGAAGACATATAATCTATAATATTTAATTGTTTTGGATATTTATTTATTGATTGTTTATTTATAATTGATGAAAGTTGTTCTGTATTTATTAAATATACATTATTATTTTCAATATAATTAAATAACTTATCATCTATCTCTTTTATAAATATATAATTGTTGTCATGTGTAAAATGAATGACACTATTATTATCAATTAAAATTACTACACCTTTAATAATATTTACTATTGATAATATATAATCTTCCATATATTGAAATATACTTGTAAGACATAGTATTATATTCATAATATAAGTTACACTTCAAAATATATTTAATTAATTAACTAACTTGAATAATTACAAAAGATATGGATAACCCGTAAAAAGGGAAATATTAATTTATAATAAATATTATGATTGATTTATCAAATTATAATATATTAGAAATATATTTATTATTTTTTTATAATATTTTTACCAATAAAAATAATATAGACTTAATTATCGGTGTCATATACATAACTATTCATTTTATTTATGTTTTATTACTCACATTAGTCGTTCTAATAAGTTCAAATATCTTACATTTATTTATGATGATAATAATAATAACAATAAATGTATTGTTAGTGTTATTTTGTCGAACATGTCCGCTAATGTTATTGGAATTAAAATATTTAAATATATATGCGTTAAAATCTTTTTTAAAATTGTTTAAAAACCCACGCATTAAACAAACAAATAAGAAAAAACCCAATTCTAAATCAAAATCTAAATATTTATCAAAATATATACCATTTATATTAGATGAGCTCACATTAGAGTCATTATTATTCGTATCTTTAATTTATATTATTAAAATGATGTGTTTAATGATACATCACACATATTATTGAGGCATATTACACGGTATTCATATCATTCATATAATATTGAAATTTATCTAACGCGTTTCGTTGGTTTTGTACCTCTTGTTCTTTTTTATATTTTTCTAATATAGCGTTTGCCTTCACAATTTCTGCATCAGACACTTTACCATCATTATTTATATCTACTAATTTATGTAAAATTCTATAATTATGAGGAACAATACACAATTTACTTTCTTCATTAAATAAATATTCAGATAAAACTGTAAAAACAGCTGTTAATATTAACGCGGTATAAATATCACGAGTAGCCATCCATGCCATCGAGAATACAAGAATTTGTTTACTTAAACTATATTTCATATATTCTTCGGTTGATTTACTAAATTGTATTGATATTAATTTACCTCCCATATTAAGTAAAATCATAATTACACCAGCAAAAAACTTACTACTATTTAAAAACATAATATGTTCGTGTATATAATTTAAACCTTGTTGTAATGGGTTTATCATTTGACCGCCAGTATTAATAGGTTGAGTATTATTTAGTTTTGGTTTCTTAGTCATATATTACAATTATAAAAAAAGTAATCATCATACTCCAAGTTTTCTAAAATAATGGATTATATTTATGTAATAATCATTATGTAACTTATTCAAATAATACCTGAAATGTCTAACACGAGGCCTATAAAATGTGCGAAAACCGGGTGTGAATGTTTCAATTGTTGTTGATGTGTTTATATAATATATAAGTAATAGCATAACAACTAATATTACAATTTTCATTATATAATTATAATATTATAAAAATATCGATATATTTAATAAAGACTCGCATAACTCATAAATCCTTCTTTACCTGGATTATTAGCAACCGCATTTTCTGAAGTTTGGTTCAATGAAACAGGTAGACTATTTGATTGGTTACCAACTAACAGTTTTCGTTCTTTTTCAGCAACATCGGTTGTGCTTGGCTGTTCTATTTTTTCTTCACTTTCAGAAGAAGTTGGAATACCTAATGATGCCATTTCTGCCGTTATTTTTTGTTTAATTTGAGCTTGTTGGTCTGGTTCTGGAGAATTTTCCATTCCTTCAAAATCACTAATAAAATGATTATTCATAACCATAAAAATTAATACAAGAAGAACTCCTGCGAGCATATTATATGATGTAACGCATACTAAAGCAATTATTATAAATAATCTTCCTAAAAATGTATTAAATACTGTTTTTCGATTTATTAAAATAAATAATAATATTAAAACTATAAAAACAGTAAGAACATTTGAATTGTTAAGATTCATATTTATATAAATAAACCAATATTTTTTATTTCAGTCTCTTTTATAAATTATAATCTAAATTTTTATTAATAATGTCTTCTTTAGCAATATACGCTGCTCCATTTGATAATCTAACTAATGATACTAACGAAGAAAGTATCATTGATAAAAAAAAGAACGCCCACAATAGAACACAAAAAAGATATCCTAAAGATAATTATAATTCTGAAAAGGTAAATTCTGTTTTACAGTCCCTACATAAAAATCAGGATTCAGACGATAATAATACGCTTGGTGATTATTTTAATCCTCCACCAAAACCACAATCATCAGGTGTTCAAAAAACAATTACAACTGAAAATATGCAAACCATTGAGAATACTCATAATTTAGGTTCGCAACCATCACCAAATTATGATAATAACAATAATTTAGATTTAAATAATTTTAATGATAATTATGGCGATCATAAAACGGCAGAAAAATATTATAAAAATATGATTCCTAATTATAACACACCACAAGAACCAAAAATAAATAATTATAATAGACAATATTATCAATATGTACCACCCCAAGAACCCGCAACATCTAATGATATTCTTATGCAGAAATTAAATTATATGATTCATTTACTTGAAGAACAACAAGATGAAAAAACAAATAATGTTACTGAAGAAGTTGTATTGTATTCATTTTTAGGCATTTTCATTATTTTTGTATGCGATAGTTTTGCTCGTGCTGGTAAATATGTTCGTTAATTAAGAATGAATGATTTATCTGCTTTAAATGTTGGATAAGCAAAATTATAAAAAAAATACGCACATGGACTTATTATTTGCGGTTTAGTTTTTAACAATATATTTTCAATTATAATATTATTGTAAGATATATTTTCAATAGCAGAAAAACCAAAATTATATTTTTCAGAAATATTCCAAAAAATAATTTTAAATCCGTGAATAAAAATATTATTATCTAATACACCATTATTAATGGAAGCAATACAATTAAGGACCTCCATATCTTTCTCTACAAATGTACACGACTTTTTAAAAAAATACGCACTACAAATTCGGTCATTAAATATAATGACATAAACAAATAGATTCTTTGTATTTATTAATTCCAATAAATTTGAAACTTCAGGCATAATTATAATATCAAATTTATTTTCATTTATAAATTCGATTAATAAATACATGTTTTGTTTAGATATTTCTATTATAGAATATATTGCCGACAACTCATGAGGCTTTCTCCATTTAAACACCGGAAACCCATATGTTTTATAAATACATAAAGGCATTATTCCTGTTAATTCATCCTCTCTTTTAAATAATGAAACACAAATGTTTGGATTTTTATGTCTTTGATTATATTCATGTGTTTGTATTATTTGTGGAGCAATGCCTTTTTTTCTATAGTTCATATCAACACATAAATAATCCGCATAATAAACATAAAATGTATTTTTGATTTTTTGTTTTTTATTTATATTATTTATTGTCACATGTAAAGGTCTAGATGTCATTAAACCAATTATTTTATCTTCTGTTATTGTAGTATTATTATTTAAATCTTGTATTAGGTAATCTTCTGTATAAAATGAAAAAAATGAAGGAAATAGATGTCCTTTAAAATAACAAGTTAAACTTTCTTTTTTTGGTATAAACATATTATCCCCATTTCTTAAATAATTTAATTTTATAAAATTTAAAAACTGGGTTATTTTCAATTCAGATATTTCAGAATATATTGTTGTTTTAATATTTATTAAATTAGTATATTTATTTATTTCGGGTAGTTCATCATTTATTATACCACGAGGAAAAAACATATAACAAATGTCATAACAATGAAAAACTGGTTGAGATATCCAAAATCCATATTTTATACGAAAATACATTATTACAAAGAAGATAATTATAAATATTATGTAGTATAAATAATCATACATAATATTAATTCTTTTTTTAAAATAATTATTTAACGGTATTAAGATTTTTTGTGTCGTCTTCTTTTTAATCAGGGTAATGTGTCAGATTCAACCATTTCTTTTACAATCATATCAAAATCATATTCACATGTCCAATTTAACTCTTTCCTGGCTTTTGTTGAATTACCTAATAACTCGTCTACCTCTGCAAGTCTAAAATACTTTTCGGAGATTTTAATTAATTCCCTTCCACTTTTAATATCATATCCAACCTCATTAATTCCGTATCCTTTCCATTGTATTTCAATTCCTTTATAACCAAATGCCTTTTCAATAAATTCTCTTACACTATGATATTCATTTGTAGATAAAACATAATCATCTGGTATCTCTTGTTGTAGCATTAACCACATACCCTTTATATAATCTTTTGCGTGTCCCCAATCTCTTAAAGAATTAATATTTCCTAATGTTAAATGTTTTATTTCATTATTAATTATTTTATTTAATCCAATTGTTATTTTACGAGTTACAAAATTATGTCCTCTTCGTGGACTTTCATGATTAAATAAAATACCAGAACACGCAAATATTCCATAAGATTCTCGATAATTTTTTACAATCCAATGACCATATAATTTAGCAACACCATATGGCGAGCGTGGATAAAAAGGAGTTGTTTCGGTTTGAGGTACTTCAACGACTTTACCATACATTTCTGAAGTTGATGCTTGATAAAACTTTATCTTATTTTTTGGTATTCCACAATTACGAACGGTCTCCAATAATCGTAATACACCTAATCCATCTATGTTTGCCGTATATTCAGGCATATCAAAAGATACTTTTACATGACTCATTGCCGCTAAATTATAAATTTCTAAAGTATTTAATGTATCCCCATATTTAAGTTTAATTTCATTAAAAATATTTAATAAGTTTATACCATCAGATAAATCTCCATATCTTAGATTTAAATGTTTAAATATGTGTTCTATCCTTGATGTATTAATGTTTGATGAACGACGAATTATTCCCCATACTTCATATTTTTTTTCAAGTAAAAATTCAGCTAAATAAGAACCATCTTGACCAGTTATTCCTGTTATTAATGTAACATTTACCATTAATAGTCATTTTATTAATTATTTAAACTATTTTTTCGGGTTATTAATTGTGTTATTATTAAAACTTAAAATAATTCCCATTTTATAATAATATGAAATTAATCGCACATCGTGGAAATATTAATGGAATAAACGAAGATAAAGAAAATTTACCTGAATATATTTTGGAGGCAATTAATTTAAAATATGATTGTGAAATAGATATAAGATTAATTGATAATGTTTTATATTTAGGTCATGATACACCAAATTATCAAATTGATATTAACTTTTTATTAAATAATTCAATAAAATTATGGATTCATTGTAAAAATTATGAAGCGTTTGGTTATTTAATTCAATATAAAGAATTAAATATTTTTTGGCATCAGTCCGATTCATATACATTAACAAGTAAAGGTTACATTTGGTGTTATCCTGACCAGATACCTCCTAACAAGACAATAAGTATTATACTGATGCCTGAAATCAATAATTTTAACTCATTAAAACATAATATGGATTGTTATGGCATATGTTCGGATTATGTTAAAACAATTGAAAATACCATCTATTAAATCATATATTTATCATTGGTGTTTGATGGTATTTTAATACAAAGAATTTTACAATCTTCTAAAAATATAGGACACGAAATAACATTTTTGTCGAAAATAAATATATTATTATTTTCTATAATATTATCATTAATATTTATTTTTCCTTCAATTAAAATATTAATTTCAACACATAACTTATGATAATGAAAGTCCCATTTTTCATTTTGTTTATGGGTTAAAATACCGATTTCAAAATCAGGTATTTGTTTAATTGATGGTTGAAAATTTCCAATTATCCATCCTCTTGTATAGTCATTTATATTTATATTCAACACAGATTCATTTATAATATTATACACACGCAAAAAGTAGGTATCTTCTTCGAATTTAATTATATTTCTGTCTCTACATAAAAAAACAATATTTGTTTGATTGTGAATTTTTCCTTTTATTATAATAAGTAATTCATTATTAACAATCAGTTCTTCATTTTTATTTTTAAAATCAACCTTAAAATATTCATAATTATTTATATTTTTATATTCATCTATTTTATATATTGGTAATTTTGTAAATTGATTATAATATTTGAAATAATCAGTTGGTTCACCAATTGGATAAAAAAACTCTTGAATTGGTAATCTATATGTTCCAATATTATACCCGCCAATATTTATCATGGCTTGATATGTGTAAGATAAATAAAATTCATTATTTGGTGCTCGAATATTATGTTTAAATAAGTAATCACACGCATCTATAAAATATCTTCCTTGCTTATAATAATGCACACCTACTAATGCTTGATCACTAATAACCGTTTTTTCTACAAATTCAATAGGAATATTATTTTCAAAACGAACAAAACTATGTTTATCTGTTGTTCCAATAACTAACTCATAATTTGGTTTATATGTTAAAACACATCCATCGTAATTATTACAATGATTATAAAAGTTATCAAAATTCCAACCTAATAATTGGTCTGAATTAGATATAATAAGCGGGACACTATTATTTATAAATTGTTTTGCTTCATATGCGGAACACGCAGGACCATCAGTCAATTTTGAAACACTTAAAATTTTACATTTATAATTATGTAATTTTGTTAAATCCTGTAAAAATCGTCTTACTTTATAATCAATTACATTATTTTCTTCTTTTAAAATAAATATAAAACATACATTACGATTTTTTATATTTAATGTAAGAATTGCCTTTTCTATCATTTTTGTTAAGTGTTTATCAATCGGTAATAAATATTTATTTTCTTTAAATCCATATGTTAAAAACCTTGATCCAATACCAGCCATTGGAATAATAACATTTAATTCATCATTCATATTGAATATAATTATTATAAATAAATAATAATTATAACGAATTTTATTAACGGATAAGTCCTCTATTAACAGATAAGTCCCCATTTTTCAATTGCTAATTTATATTGAGGACAGTCTAAGTTTTTATCAATAGCACTTTTCATAGCAATAGCACCATTTTTTGTTCCATTTGGGTGTCCGTGAATAGCACCTCCTGTATTAGCCATGAATTCTATACCCAAATTAGTTTCAATCACATTTACTATGCCTGGATGCATACCACAACTTAAAGCAGGCATAACTTTATGTTCATGTAAAATATTTAATGTATTTTTTAATTCATTTATATCGGTAGAACTATATCCACCCCACATACCGGCATGTATGAAATCAACCCCCATCATTCCAGCTAACAAACAAATTACTTTAAAATCAATTGAAAATCTATGTGTAATATCTGTTAAAATCTTATCACCTGATTTTTGAAAATGAACAAAAATAGGTAGGTCTAATTCTCGAATTGCTTTATATACACCTAATCCATTCCAAAAATTAACATGAACTGCGTTACCTCCTAATTCATACACTTGTTTAACTCTATCTATTACATAAGGAAAATCTGAATTTATACATACAGCATAAATTACCTTTTTACCTGTTTGTTTAATATAGTTCATAATTAATGGAACACGAACAGATATTGGACAAAAATCCGGATTGGATAAGATTTCATCTTCTTTAATAAAATTTACACCACCCTCTACAAGTTCTTTTACCATTTGTAATAATATATCCGGAGTTATACCAGTTTTAGGCTTAATAATTGCTCCTAATATTGGTTTTCCTTCTAATTTTAAATAATCTCTTATTCCTTTAATCCCAAATTTTGGACCTAAAAAATATTTTTTAACATTTTCGGGAAAATAAATATTTAATAATCTACAATATTTAATATTATCAATATCCATTTGTCCTCCCATTACTTGAACTAATAATTGTGTTATTCCGTCTTCTTTCCAATTAGTATTTACAATTGGAAAAGCTATATCAATAATTCCTCTCTTAATCATTTTTAATTCTTCTTTATCTCCTATTATTTTTGCAGAATATTTTTCAAATAATTCATCAGTTTCCCATTGATTACGAACATTTGGATTACCTACACTCTGTCCTATTGCCAACTCCCATGCCGCATCATGTAAACTATTAACACCTTCTAATTCATATGTAACAATAAAATAATTCTCTTTTTTTACATTTAAGGTAAATATCATACTAATTAATTTAATATTTATTTGTTTAAATTATTTTTTATTATATATTTAAATATTATAATGTTTAATTTATTAAATAAAGATTTAACCATACCAAATTGTTTTTTATATACATACAACGTTGGGTTTTGGATTTCAATAATTAGTATAAACCTTAGTACTTCTAATTATATTAATTATTACTCTAATGAATGGTTATATTTAATCAAAGACCTTCATTATAATAATAGTAATAATAGACATACTAAAGACTATAATGATTTAATGGTAGCATATAGTCATTTAAAAAACGAATATAACTATATTACATCTACAAATGTAGGCAATGATATTATTTATGTAGATGAAGATGTAGTTCAATTCTTTACAACATTTTCTAAAGGTACTGTTCATGGATTTTCCGGATTTTATTATATAATAATTGAATACTTACATAATATTCATAAATATATAGATCTTAAGATCCTTTTTTATAAGGATAGCCAACAAGGTATATTGGATATATTTAATTATTTATGTGAAATAAAATTAATCGATAAAAACAAAATTATTTATATTGAAAACAATAAAAAATATATTTTCAAATCTATTACACATATACCAAACAAATACCATGGTTTTATTGGAAATTTAATAAAGTCGTGTGATGTCTTTATTCAAAAATATTTATTAAGAACAAATATAATAAGTATAACAAATAATGAAAATTTATGTTTATTAAAAACAAATAATACCAATAATTCCACTCAAGATGGTATTTTTAATCAAGATATTGTAAATAATTTCTGTAAAATGTATAATATATTTAAAATCGAACAAATGAATGAACTTAATTTAATCCATACTATTTATAATTGTAAACTATTAATAATAAATTTTGGTTCCGCATTTTTTAAAAATTTTATTTATATATCAGATAAATGCGAAAAAATAATAGTAGTAGTAAATGGGTCACATTATACAAGTGAGTATTATCAACATACACTAGTACTTCCAAGTACATCCGATGAAGAAGATTTTGTATGGCCTTTATTATATAAATATAAAAACGCTACAATTCAATATATATGTCTAGATAATCATTTAAACTTTAATCCTTTTTTGTAATATTATGAATAATTCTGATAATTATACTTGTGTGGTTTATTATTACACAAAAATATTTTAGACATTTAGAAGGTATAAATTCTAATAAAATATACTAACCACTACAATCATAATAGGTTGTAGTCGTCAAATAGTATAACACCCTTTAAGTCTGCGTTTACATCACCGAAAATAAAAATTGAAATTTTTTTATTTTTTTTATAGAAAGTTTGTCTCATTTTTATTTTCGGACGGTGTAATAATATATCCATTCTATAGATATAATATGGATGTTAATGATACATCTTTTTATTTTCAAAAAATACACCAACTAAAACCCACATAATTCTATTATTTACGGATAATTGCGTATATTGCTTCTGATGTAATATTTAAATCTCTATTCATTAACCATGAGGTTTCATCCGGGGTCATACCCATAACGTATTCTTTATAGTAAGTTGGTATTTTTTGTGGTTTATTATGTGTTACCCAATGCGTATAATTTTCATAATCATATCTTTCCTGTGAACCTATCACATAATTATTAATATTCAATTTATTAAATATATATTTTAATGTATTTTTTGTAAAATACGATATGTGAGATTTACAATACCAAATATTATTTTTGTAATAATCACTTATTTTTATTAAATCATTATCTTGATTTGGAACTTCAATATATAATAATCCGTTTTGTTTTAATAGTTTATAACAATTATTTACAAATTGAATAGGATCTATTGTGTGTTCCAACACATGAAATGCTGTAACAATATCAAATAAACCTTCATTATTTTGGATAAATTCGTCATCTAATGACTGATTTATTCTATTTACATTTTCTAATATACATTCATTTAATCTAATAACTCCAGGTTCTAAAATAGATAATTTTAAATTATACTTTGTGTTGTTTAATAATGTAATAAATTCTCCAGTCCCTCCTCCAATATCGATTACATTCAAATTATCTTTGAGAATAATGTGTTTTTGTAATATATTTAATCTTTTTAATGATTCAAATTTAAGCATTTCACTGTAATGTAATTTACTTCTATCACTTATTGTTAATATTTCTTTTACTTGGGTATCATTATTATAATACTCATTTGTGTCATAGTCATTTGGGAATAATTGGATATGAGAACAGCTTACACATTTTAGAATTTTATACATATCTTCAAAATTATTACGAATTGTATGATTCTCAATTTGAAAATTTAGGGATTTACACAAAATACAAGTAAACATTTTATATCTTTAATTAAATTGTGTATTTAATATATGTATTTAAACGAATCCATTAAATATACTGAATAAATATTTATATTATACATTTTCACAATTAAAGCGAGTTGTTCTAAACAGGTTTTCTTAAAATGTATATATATTGTGAATCATATCCAGAATTCATTAAATCAATCTCTCCGTCAATTATAAATCCAACTTGTTGTGCCATATTTAAAATTGTTGTTGTATCTTCCATATATAAAATATGTTGGTTTTGTCTAACCTTATCTGTATCTTTAAATTTTATCTTCTCATTAAAAATAGCAACATTTTTATTTTCATCTAAGTCAAAATCCGCATTATACACAAAATTATCAAACGTTACCTTTGTTTTTGTTATTCGTTTATTTGAATACTTTTGTGGACTAACTATTAAAAACCCTTGGCCCGCAGGTAAAATGGGGTCAAATGTTTCACGGTCTACTAAATGTAATAATAAATAACCGCCAGGCATTAACCAATTCATACAATTAGTAAAAAAATTATTTTTATTTTTCATATAATAAATTGTAAAATAAAGAGACAATATATGTGTAAAAGAGTTATATTGAACGTCAGGGTTTCCTGTAGCATCCCCTAATATAAAGTGACACGATGGGAAATTCTCTTTTGATTTTTTAATCATTGAAGGGGATACATCCATTCCAATAGTTTTATATCCCTGTTCATTCAATTTAGATACATGATGCCCTGTTCCTGAACCAATATCTAAAATAACACTTTGAGAGGTAGGACCGGTTTTATTTACAATTTCTCCAATTTCATAATCATCCTTCATTTCATTATAAACTAATTCATCATATATATCTGCATAAAAATCATCATATATATTCTCACCAACTTTTAATAAAAAATTATCGTTTTGTTCATATCCTTCTATATGTTGTGATTCCTGTTTTAATGATTTAAATAATATTACTAAAATTAAAAACAAAACACAAAATATCATTATTTTACCCCAATTGGATATTTTTTTATACATTTTTGTAATGGAACCAAACATATTCATTTATATGTATTGTTAATATTTTTTTTGTATATTTTTTATTATATGTCTGATTCAGAAATAAATGATATAAGACACCCCAAAATGTTTAAAGGAATCACCTTTTCTAAATTCAAAAAAACGGATGTTAAAAAAGAACTTCTAAATAGCTTATTAAACTCTAAAATTGAACCGGCTTGTTATTGGAGCGCAGAATTAATTTGCTCTGGTAATTTTTGTGAATTATGGGATATAATTTTATATTTTTATTGTAAAAATATACATATAGGTAATCCAAAACTAGCCATATATTTAGAACTAAGAATAAACAACTTTAAAAAAATTGTATCGGGTGGATATGTCAACAACGAAATTAAAATGAGAAATAATGAAAACATACGCAAATTATTTAGTGAAGTAATGTGTGTATTATGCGATTCTAAACGAAAACACAGTTTTAATGAAATCAAAATAAAAAAAGAAGATTTTGATTTAACATTTATGACCGAAAGGTTTAACGCACCATCTCTTATTTATATTGAAAATGTCATATTAAAAGATGACCCTAAAGAAATAATTATAGCAATTAATGAATTATCCTATAATTTATCAGTAGATGTAAAAAATAATATCAATTCATGTTATTGGATTGAATGGATATTAGAATTTGAACATATATGTAAAACAAAAAAAGAAAAATTTAAATGTGAACGAAGAAGTCATATTAATGTAAACAGTAAAGACCAAATGGATATAATATGGATTATTTGGGATGTTTTTTTTAAACATGTCGACAATAACAATCCTTTAATTAAAAAAATAGTAAATAGTTTATTAAATTTATTTACTCTTAAATATTCAAATACTTGTTGTAAAAAACGAAAATATATTTTATATTTTGTAGTATCCCTTTTAACCGAAAATATTAAATTAAATGAAGAAATAGTAAGTGAAAAACAAAAAGACATCATTTTAAATGTAACTAAACAAATAGATACCATCTATAAACAAATCAAAAAAAATGAAGAATCACCTGGAACTGATTATTTATTTACAAATATTTCAAACAACAATTTAGAAAAAACTATTGAAAAATTAGATAAAATGAACTCATTCGGTGAAACCTTTATACCCAGATTATAATATTTTATGTTATATATGACCAAAAGTTATAAAAACAGATATACTAAAAAAAATATAAAAGGAAATAGTGCTAGTTTTCAACAAGAAATCACATGTAAATTTCTAGAAATGTTAATCATGGTGAAATTATACCATTGGAAAACATATAGCTACGCAACACATAAAGCAACAGATGGTTTATATGATAAATTAAATGAAGATATTGACCATTTCGTTGAGGTTTTATTAGGGAAAACAGAAAAAAGAACTAATTTAATGAAACAATCCAAAATATCCTTAATTGATTTGAATACACCAGCACAATTGAAAAATCAAATTGAAAATTTCAAATCCTTTTTGGTTGGATTAACAAATAACGCATTTATAATGAAAATGTCAAATACAGACTTATTAAATATTCGTGATGAAATTTTAGGTGATTTGAATCAATTCTTATATTTATTAACATTCAATTAAAGTTGTATCCTATAATTTAATATATTTATTTTTATTATAATGAATAATACAAGTTTTGATTTATCACAATCTGAATCTATTCTACCTGATCCTAACATTTCAAATATATCTTTTATTGATTCGATAAAACAAACTAAACTAACTACTTGGATTATTATATTTGGTATTTTATCATTATTAGGATTTAATATTTTTGTTTATTTAGCAAAAGGAACACAAACCATAAGTGATGTTTTTAGACCAATTATTCAAAAAATAACTTATCTATTAGGTATAACCACATTACAAACAATAAATACATCCGCAAAAGGAACACAATCAATAGTAAATACATCTGCAGATATTGTTAATAAAGGTCTTGATTCAATTGAAAACACAACACAACAAATAGAACAACATAATATTCAACCAATAACTATTTCTCATCCAGACATAACACAAAATAACACATTAAATAAAGCACTGAATAATACCACATCTCAGAGACAACAGGTTGGAGGTGAAGATTATCATGCGGATGATTCCACCAGTAGTATTCAACTCGGAAAAGCTGGATGGTGTTATATTGGTGAAGATAGAGGGTTTCGTAGTTGTGCTGAAGTTGGGGTTAATGATACTTGTATGTCTGGAGAAATATTTCCTACAAATTCTGTATGTGTTAATCCAAATTTACGGGTATAATTTTATCAGTGTTATCTATGTTTGTGGGTTGGTCTATATAATTATATTCAGAATAACTACTTGGAGTATCTTGTAAACAATAATAATTATATTTATTTTCTGAATTCATATTATTTTCAAACAATACACTAGCGAGTTGTTCAATATCACACGCAAAAAAAGATTGAGATAATTCTTCCGTACTGTTGTCTATATATTCATCATTCAATTGTTCTATATTTTCAATAATAGTGTCGGCAACATTCAATTCTTCAATATTTTCATTTTCAATAATAGTATCGACAACATTCAATTCTTCAATATTTTCATTTTCAATAATAGTGTTGGAAACATTTAATTCTTCAATATTTTCATTTTCAATAATAGTGTCGGCAACATTCAATTCTTCAATATTTTCATTTTCAATAATAGTATCGTCAACATTTAATTCTTCAATATTTTCATTTTCAATAATAGTGTCGGCAACATTTAATTCTTCAATATTTTCATTTTCAATAATAGTGTCGGCAACATTCAATTCTTCAATATTTTCATTATTATTGTCACCAACCTTTAATTGTTCTATAAAATCGACTAATGTTGTAATCGGAATATATGTTTCATGTTCTATTTTAGGAGGCATAAATAAACTGAATAAGGTATTAATAATTTTAACAAAAATATTTGGTGATTCTTTATTATTATTATTCATTATAATAATAATAAATATAATTATTTAACATTTAACGAACAATAAATATTTAATGCTGTAATAATTTAAGGATTATATGAATCTTCAGTTCCATAAAAATACCATCGTAATGATAAATATTTACTCATTTTATTTGTAAATGAATTAGAACCATACATTTTTAAATTTGGTCCTGAATTAACTAAATTTGAAATAGCAGTTGTTCCTAACGCATGATTATAATACCATAAATTAGAAATATAACCATCAAACCCACCATTCATGGCAACAAAAACATCACCGTAATTTTGTTTTGGAACACCTTTTAATTTAATACTTTTAGTAATTGTTCCATTAATATAAATATTTAAATTATCATTTTGACATCTTATAATGACATTCATCCATTTATTTAAAGGTATATTTGGTATAACAATCTCTTGATTAATATCATTGAAAGTATTCATAATTACAACTAAAGCATTTGTATTCGGTGAAATATATAATCCTGGAGCATTATTTGGAAAATTTAGTCCTGTATTTGTAAGTTGGTCATTTCCTTTATGGAATATATGTCTATATTGTCCAGATAAATATTGTAAATTATCTATAAATACCCATACAGACCATGTAAACTCAACCCCATTTACGGCATTCACTGACCTATTGATTGGAACCGCATTTTTAGAATTTGGGTCTTGTGGAAACACAATCATATTTTTTGCGTCTATCATTCCATTAATTAATTTAGGAGATTTTGAAGGTGTTAATAACCATCCCATTAAAGAGATTCCTAAATGTAGCAAAACAACAAAAAGAAACATAACTAATAAAAAGAATGATATTTTTGCTACTAAAGTGTTTGAATTTATAAAATCTCTATCTCCATATGTTAGTATGTTTGCCGAAAACCTATTAAAAGGTGATATACTTTGACTATTCATTTATATATTATATTGTATAAAAAAAACACTATAATTATTGATTAAAATGTATTACTACTTTGTGTAACGCCATTTTCTACTATTGATACATTTACTTTATAATTTCCAAACATATTATTTATTGTACTACTACCGTAACCTTTAGAGTAAATATTCCATGCTTCTTGTGGATTTAAAGCGTTTGACCAATATTGAAGCTTAGAGGTCCAACCATTAAACCCACCTTTGGGTGTGATATAAATATCAGAATTTGTATTTATCATTGCTATTCCAGGCATTAAACATGTTCTAACTAATTTTCCGTCTATATATACATCAAGTGTTCTTCCATAAACGCTTAAGGTAAGATTAACCCATTTTTGTATTGGAACATTTGCTATATTACATGTATGGACGACTGATTTTCCACCAGTTGTTGTTGGAACTGTATCTGCACCAGGATAACACCCAACCGCAACTGATATATTATTTTGAACTGCTCCTAAAACAACCGCTGGGCACGGGTCTATACCGTTTATACCATCAATAGATCCACCTCCTATGGTACTTACACTACCCATTCTTCCAAAAATAACTTTGGGTTCTCCATAACGATAATTCCAATCATTTACATAAAACCAAACAGAATACGCAAAGTTATTAGAATTAGAATTTTCTGATAAACTTGACGCGGAAACGACAGATGGAGTTTGACCATTCACAATTCCATTTTGTATGCCATGTACATCCTTAAATATATATCTAAATAAAATAATAAATAATACCAGAATTATAATTGTAAACAAAATACTTTTTAGGTTCATTATATATTATAGATTTAGAATTTATCTATAAAATATAACATTTAATTATTAATAATAGGAGGCGTTTTATCCTTAACAATATTATATAAATAAGAAATATTAATTGCGTTTAATGGTTTTTTAAAATAAATCAAATTACAAATACCTCCACTAATTCCACCTTCTGTTCCAACTACTAGATTATCAAATGTCATATACGGAACTACTTCTATGGCCGATTTAACTAATTTATTATTTAAAAATACATCTAAAGTTCCATTCGTATAATTTATTGTTATATTATTCCATTTTTGTAATAATATATTGTGTTGTTTATAAATAATTCTATGTCCTTTATCATCAAAATCTAATAATTTGTCGGTTTCTTGTAACCCCTTTTGTTCAGTTGTTATCATCAATGTGTTTGTGCTTGGATTATATAATATATTTGGTTTATTGCCATAATTAAGCAATGATGTGAATTTGTTATAATTCGAATTTGTACTTGGTGAAAATGAATTTATAAAAAACCAAAATGAAATCCCATATTTATATTCAAAAGATGATGTCCCATTTAATTTTTCGTATGATGATATAACATTTAAAGTATTTGTACTAATTGGTTCCTTTATAAGCTGTCTTCCACCTTGTATATTTATTTTTTGAATTATAAATGGTATAGTAAAATATAAAATTATTATTACACTAATTATTAGTAATATTACTATTGAAACTAGTGATGTTGAGTTATATTCATTTTGTAGTTGAGTTTGTATCTGAGATAATATATTTTTAAAATACAACACGTATTTCGATTGTTCTGTGTCTCTATTAAATAAAGTCGATAATTTGAATAATATAAAAATTAAAAATAAAATTAAAACTATAAATAAAATTAAAAATAAAATAAAAATAACAAAATAATTAACCGATTCATAATAATATTTTATTAAAAAATAAAAAAACAATAAACAAAATATTAACCCAAATATTATTAAAAGTGGTCGAAACATTAAATTTATCTCGATTGTACTATTATTAACCATATAATATATAACCATAATTTAAAAATTTTGTTTCTACATATTTTCCATTGCGGTTTTTTGTCCGTGACACTCACGACATAACGCAACTAAATTATTTACATCGTTTCCTCCACCGTGTTCTAAACGAATTTTATGATCTACTTCAAACCAGGCGTTTAATTGCCCGTTACATTGTCCACACTTCCAATCTTGATTAGAAGCCACATATTTTTTTTTTGTCTCACTAACACATCGTTTTGTTGCCATCTTTCCAGAATTTAATATTCTTTGTTCAGCGCCAGGTCCTCCCTGATTAAAACCGCCATTACTATTTTGGTAATTGGATGTTAAATCAATTATCGGTGAGAATAAATCCATGGATGATTTATTTATAGGCATATATTTTACCATATTATTTGCGTACATTAACATATTTTTACCTTGTGTTGGATTTTTTTTCATCATTAAATAAATACCAACACCAATAACAGCAAAAAAGGCCATTTGATAATATTTTTTCCAAGTCAACATTATTTTTGTATACTTACCATCATGATATGTATTATACATCAAAAAAATTGTAATTCCGAATATAAATATTTCAAATCTCATTTTATAATAGAATAATATAATAAAATTATTTACACCATTGGACATTTTTTGAAACCTCTTCGCAAAAAATTTGATATTTTATACATCTTTCATGTGTAAAATGTTCGACAGAAATAATTTCTTATTTAATTTTAATCTTTTACGATTATATTTTTTTTGATTTCATACTGTTTGAAATCCGGTTCTTTTAGTTTTAACTGTCTTTTTAGTCTTATTCTGACTATTTATTGTCCTTTTAGTTTTTACATTCTTTTTTTGCCCCTTGTTTATTTCTGTATTAAATAACAAATTTATATTCTGTAAATCGTGGGTTAACATGTTAATGTCAATTGGTGATGTTGGTGTATTATATAAATATTTAATAAATAATTGTTTTATTTTCTTTAATGCGACTCTAATATTTGTCGACAATTGATACTCATTCTTTACTAATAGTTCTAAAATAGGAATATATGAAACAATAAAACCCCATACGTCGACATTTTTTTTATATACTGTATTTATATACGCCATAAAATCCAGATTGGTTGAACCTTTAAATTTAAATAAGATTTTAGAATTATAATCTATAATAATATTCTTATGTTGTGAGTTATTCTCAAATAATAATGAAAACATATATTGTATATATAATTGATGTCCTCTTGTGTTTTTTCTTAAAAACATATCCATATAATCCTTCATAAATGTTTTACAATTGTTTAAATTTTTTTTTATTGTTTTGTTACTTATAAAAACCTTTGCTAAGTCGAAAAAATCGGTTGAAAATAATATATTAGAAAAAGGAACATTAAATTGTAATGGTCTATTCCACCATTGCTTAGGAATTATTACATCACTATTATTATTATATATTATTGTTAGTCCCCAATCAATTATTTTTGGCTTGAATGGCGTCTCTTTTATATTTATTAATATATTTGATTCTTTAATGTCTCCATGATAAATATTTAAATTATTCATAGGTATAATTCCATTTTTCAATAATTTTATTAACGAATTATTTATCTTTATAAAATGTATATAAGAGCTGTTATCAATAACATTAATATTATTTAAAATATAATTACTTATAGTTATTCCACCATATGGCATATTTAATATTTTAAACTCATCTAAATTGTTATTTATTGTTAAATCTGTTTTATTTGTGATGCTGTTACATTTATTATCAAAATTTATTAAATCATCAGATGATAGTTTATCTGGAGTACATAATGTTAAATTATTAATAATAAAAAAATCAGAATAATTAGGTATTTGTTTTAATAATGGTTTTAATAATTGAATTTCATTATATTCAGTTAACGCGTGTTTATTTGTAAATAATTTTGATATTTTATTTGGATCTCTATTTACTGAATCTTTACATTTTAACGCAGGATAAAATACACACCCAAACCCTCCAGAAGCTATTGCTTTTCCACCTAATGTATTATTAACATCCATATATATTATATATAATATTATTTATCATAACAATAATAAATACTAAATATAATAAGAATAATTATCATGAAATATACTATTTTTTGTTTAATTTTATTAAACTCTTCAAACTTTATACCTTTGGGTTTATATTGTTCATAATAATTTATATAAAATTCATTTAATGGAATCACCGGTTTTTCCATTTTTTCATTTATTTTATTATGAATAAAATGTATCCAACGAATAAAAGAATCTCTATTATCCAAATAAGGAGATACTGGATAAGAAACAATTAACTTACTAAAATCATTAGATATATATTGACACGGTATAAATAATGGGAAATTATTAATTAATTCATAGTACATTTTTTTTGTAACAGCGTTTGGATAATTTGGATAATTTATTGATATTGTATGTAAAAACCCCCAATACCATTTACCCCAAACATCTGGATTTAGTTCCATTTACATAAACTAATATAAAAAGATTTATATTTTAACATATAATATAAAAATAAAATGAATAAAAATAATGTTTGTAATAATTGTAACAAGAGTGGTCATTTATTTCATAATTGTAGATTACCTATAACTAGTTATGGTATAATATTGTTTAGAACAATGAATAAGGTCAAACAATTCTTAATGATACGCAGAAAAGATACCTTTGGGTATATTGATTTTATAAGGGGTAAATATTCCCCTTATAATATAGAACATATACAAAATATTATTAATGAAATGTCAATTGAAGAAAAAGAACGAATTAAAAACTCAACTTTTGAACAATTATGGAAATTAATGTGGGGTGACATTTTAAATACTCAATATCACAATGAAGAAGTTTTATCATGGCGCAAATTTGACATAATAAAAAATGGATTATTGTTGAATAATACTAATATATCATTAGACTATTTTATCAAAAACAGTTCAACACAATGGACAGAAACCGAATGGGAATTTCCAAAAGGACGACGCAATTATCAAGAAAAAGATTTAGATTGTGCCCTTAGAGAATTCGAAGAAGAAACCGGTATTTTAAAACAAAATATTCATATCATTGAAAACATTATGCCTTTTGAAGAAACATTTATTGGGACCAATTATAAATCATATAAACATAAATATTTTTTAGCATACATGAATAATGGATGTGATGAAGATTTATTGAATTATCAACAGGCAGAAGTAAGTAAAATCGAATGGAAAACTATTCAAGACTGTGTAGAATCAATAAGACCATACAATTTAGAAAAAAAACAATTAATATTAAATATTAATAAATTATTAGAAGAATATAGATTATATTATTAATATATAGTATTTATATGTCTGAAAATAAACTAAACAAAAAAGAGGTTGAATGTAATGAAGATAAATATTCAAATAAATGTAACACTTTATTATTACAAAAAGAACTTTATGAACACGACTTTCTTAAAACACACGATAAAAACGAAAATATATTATATCCAAATTTAAATGACCCGAATTTTAATATAAAAATAGCATTAAAAAAAGAATTCAACGATACGAAATATGACGGAACTATTTATGAAGATATTAAAGCTCAATCCGATTTTTTAAATAATGCCGAGTTTGAATTATCACCTCATCAATCATTTGTAAGAAATTTTCTTTCTTTACAAACACCATATAATAGTTTATTATTATATCATGGTTTAGGTAGTGGAAAAACATGTTCGGCCATCGGTGTTTCTGAAGAAATGAGAGATTATTTAAAACAAACTGGAATATCCAAAAGAATTATTATTGTTGCTGCAGAAAATGTACAAGACAACTTTAAATTACAATTATTTGACGAAAGAAAATTAAAAAAGGTCAATGGTATATGGAATATTAAAGGATGTGTTGGAAATAAATTATTGAAAGAAATAAACCCAACTAACATTAAAGGATTTACCAGCGACCAAATTGTATCTCAAATTAACTCACTAATTAATAATTCATATTTATTTTTAGGGTATGGACAATTCGCAAATTATATTATTAAAACTTCAGGTGTTGATGAACGATTATATAAAAATGAAAATGATAAGAATCGAATCATGCTTCGTAACTTTAAAAATGAGTTTAATAATCGGTTAATTATTATTGATGAAATCCATAACATTCGTATGACTGAAGATAATGAAAATAAAAAAGTAGCTATGAATTTAGAACTTCTTGTTAAATCTGTAGACAACCTCCGTCTTCTTTTATTATCCGCTACTCCAATGTATAATAGTTATAAAGAAATTATTTGGTTATTAAATTTAATGAATCTTAATGATAAACGAGGAACCATTGAATTAAAAGATATTTTTGATAAAAACGGGAATTTAACTAAACCTGGTGAAGAACTATTAATAAGAAAAGCAACCGGTTATATTTCATTTGTTCGTGGTGAAAATCCATATACATTTCCATATCGCGTTTATCCAGACATTTTTGATGTCCAACATACTTTTAAAAATAAAAAAAATATTTATCCCAAATATCAAATGAATGATAAACCTATTTTACCTGAAGACCAACTAAAAATAATTAATGTTTATTTGTCGACTATCGGCGAGTATCAATCTTACGGATATAACTATATTATTAATTATTTAAAAAATAAAAATAATGTTATAACTACCATAAAGGGTGTAGAAAAACAAATGCCTACATTTGAAAATATGGAATCATTCGGATATACCGTATTACAAAAACCATTAGAATCTCTTATTATTGTTTATCCTTATGAAGGTTTGGAAAATATTAATACATTAATGGAAAATCCCACAACGAATACTCAAGATACAACACCTCGTAATAAGTTATACATAAATCCAAGCGATTTAACAGGAAGAAAAGGCTTAGAACGAATAATGAAATTTACAAATACGATCACACCTTCATTTAAAGGGAATTTTGAATATAAACCTGAAATAGAAAAGAAATACGGACGACTATTTTCTAATGAACAAATAGGTAAATATAGTTATAAAATTAAATGTATCTTAGATTCTATTTATTCACCCACAACTGGTAATATATCAGAAGGTGTAATCTTAATTTACTCTCAATACATTTATGGTGGTTTAATTCCTGTAGCTCTCGCATTAGAAGAAATGGGATTTACACGATTAGGAATAAATACAAATTCTTCAAATCAACTTTTTAAAGAAAGAAAAACACCACCTGTGGATGTAAGAACCATGAAACCTAAACTTGATAAAAAAGATGTGTTTACTCCAGCACGGTATATCATGATAACTGGTGATTCGGCACTTTCTCCAAATAATGATTTATATGTAAAACAAGCAACAAGTGAGAATAACAAAGACGGAAACCAAATTAAGGTTATTTTAATATCTAAATCTGGTTCTGAAGGCATTGATTTAAAATTTATTCGTCAAGTTCATATATTGGAACCTTGGTATAACATGAATAGAATAGAACAAATTATTGGTCGTGCTGTTCGTAACTTTAGTCATAAAGAATTACCATTTGAAAAACGAAATGTTCAGATTTTTATGTACGCAACTGAACTTAAAAATAAAGAAGAAGAAGCAGCTGACCTTTATGTTTATAGGTCTGCAGAGTTGAAATCTCTTCAAATAGGACATGTTACTCGAATATTAAAGGAAATTTCTGTCGATTGTATTATTAACCACGACCAAACAAATTTCACTCAAGAAATATTTTCAAAAAATATTAATATTGATGTCAAACAGATTTTATCTAATGGAACCGTAATTGATGATTTTAAAATAGGTGACGCACCATATTCTGCCGCGTGTGATTATATGGAAAATTGTGAATATAAATGTCGTCCTAATAAACAAATTGATGAAGGAAACATAAATAAAGATACATATAATGAAAGTTATATTATTACTAATTCTGACAAAATAATCCAAAAGATTAAATTACTTATGAAAGAATCATTCTTTTATAAAAAAAAGAATTTAATAGCATTAATTAATATTCCGAAAAAATATCCATTAGACCAAATTTATTACGCATTAACACAATTAGTTGAAAATAACAACGAACAAATTGTTGATAAATATGATAGAGTTGGTTATTTAATAAATATTGGAGAATACTATTTATTTCAACCAAGTGAACTTAATTATGAAAATGTATCTATATTTGATAGAAGTGTTCCTATTGATTTTAAACATCCATTTATTAACTTTGAAATTAAACAAGATATTATTAAACCTGTGTTTGATAATAGAAAAATGAACGAATTAATACAAGACCAAAATATTGATGATACAAATAAAGAAGCCAAAACAATAATGAATGATTTACGAAAGGATTATGATTTATCCTTAGAATTTAAAAGGAAAGAACAATTAAATCATGAAAATAAAGAACCCAAACATAATAAAGAAAACAAAATACCAAGAGGGGATGATAATTGGTTTAAACATTACGGTAAAATTATGTATCAAATGACCAGCAACCCAAATATTAGTTATGATAATACCATTTCTTATGATGATTTAATTGAAATATTGATTCAACATATTTGTGAAGGTTTATTTTTTAATGAATTATTACAATTATTAAATTATTTATATTCTTTAACTATTATTGAAGAAGGTAGTTTTGAATCTTTGGTAAAAGAATACTTTATTAAAAAAAGTATTACTATTAAAAATAATAACAAAACAACCAGCTGTATTTTATTATATAATGAAAATAATAAACTCGATAAAGATACTATTTTAATATTTAATAATGTAGACAACATTTGGCAAGAAGCTGAACCAGAAGATAAAAGTGAAATATTACTTAATAGTGTTATAAGAGACGCATGGATAATAAATAAAAAGAATCTTAACAAAATTATAGGATTTATTAGTATTGATACGAAAAACAAATATAATAAGGTGTTTAAAACAATGGATGTTACCACATCTAGAAATACTGGTGCTAGATGTGACGAATCCGGCAAATCCAAAGCTATTAAATTATTAAATGATATTTATGGCGTTGAAATACTTAATAAAGAAAATACTAAAGAATTACTCCAAATTGATTTGTGTATATTACAGGAAATACTATTACGATATTATAACAAAATTCAAAAAGATAATAAGATATGGTTTATAAATCCAGATATCGCAATATTTAATAAAATATAAAATTGAAATTAATTAAAGTTAAAAGATTATATGCATATAAAATATAAGAATGAAACCAATCCAACAAAAAAATAAAAGAAGAGAGCAGAAAATATTGCCTATTTATTCTAGATGTTTAATTACACGAAATGTTGTATTATCAATTACCAACATCGGAAAAAATATTAACCAAACAATCGAAGATGTTATTACCTCAAATTATGAGGGTATATGTTTAGTAGAGGGGTATATTAAACGAGGATCAGCTAAAGTTGTATCTTATTCTAGCGGTCTTATTGAGCGCGGAAGTAATATTTCATTTGAAGTAGTTTTCGAATGCGAGGTTTGTTTCCCAGTTGAAGGGTCATTAATTTCATGTGTTGCTACAAATATCACAAAAGCAGGAATTAAAGCGGATAGTTTTGAAGAATCACCATCACCTATTGTGGTTTTTATTGCTCGTGACCACCATTATAATATTTCGCAATTTTCAAAAATTTCTGAAGGAACTCAATTTAACGCAAGAGTTATTGGACAAAGATTTGAATTAAATGATAAATGTATTTCGGTTATTGCTGAATTAGTTCAAACTAAAATATAAGTATTTTATTTGTATTTATTAGTTATGTATATAAATTAATTGATAGTTGTTGTAGTTGTTAATCCTAGTTATATGTGTAGTTGTTATAGTTATAGTTGTAGTTGTTATAGTTGTAGTTGTTATAGTTGAGTTGTTATAATTGTAGTTAGTATTAGTTTATAATTTTTTTTTATAATTTAAAATTGAATCAGTTAAATTAAAATTGAATCAGTTAAATTAAAATACACCTTAATTAAGTTTTATAATGATATACGGAAACATTTATATTAGAGATAATCCCTGGTATAGAAGTGAAAATGTGGTGAAACTTGGAATCGCTACAAACGCAAAAGATAGAACAGGACCTTATATTACAGGTGAAGTTATTCGAGGCGAATATTTACTTGTTGTTGAAATACCACTAGATAAATTAACTGAGGTAGACAAAAAATTAAAAATACATTTTAAAAAATACAATATTTATAAAGGCGGCGGTACCGAGTTTTATGATAGGTGTATTTTAAATTTATTAGTTCAATATTTAAAAACATTAAATATTGAATGTAATGTGTTATCACCCACCCAAATTGAAAATATGGAGCGTGTTCTGCGAAATCAACAATTTGAAAATATTGATCAAACAATCAAAAATAAATCGTTTAATATTATTCGGCGTTTTCTTGATAAACAAAAAAATAAACCATTCCCCCACCAATTAGAAGCATTAAATATTATGGAGATATTTTATAAATTAAATGATAAAGGGAAATTAATATGGGCGTGTGGTCTTGGCAAAGCATTATTAAGTATATTCGCGGTAAAACGAATGAATTATAAGCGTGTTGTTATTGGGGTTCCAAGTATTTATTTACAAAAACAATTCATTAACGAAATTTTAAAAATATTTCCGAATAAATCAAATATATTATTTGTTGGAGGTATTATTCATTCAGATATTCAATCCACAACTCAAACAGAAATTATTAAATCATTTCTCAATAATTTAAACAACGAATATAAATTTGTAATTGTTACTTATCACTCATGTTATTTACTTTTAGATAAACAAATACAGTTTGATTTTAAAATCGGCGATGAAGCACATCATTTGGTCGGATTAGAAAAAGAAACAAATAAAGGATTCCGATTATTTCATAAAATAATATCCAATAAATCATTGTTTATGACCGCTACCGAAAAAATAGTTGAATCTAAACCATTTATTAATATTGAACATAAGATAAATACAATATATTCTATGGACAATGAATACGAATTTGGAAAATACATCGATGTTAAATCGGTTTATTGGGCTATAGAACATAAAAAAATAACAGATTATAATATAATCTGTTTAAATAATAGAGAAAACACAATTGATGAAATAATATGTAAATTAAAAATTAATGTTAATAATAAAGAATTATTTATGGCATGTTATATGTGTTTAAAATCATTCGAAACTTTTAATGATTTAACACATTTATTAATTTATACAAATACAATTCATGATGCTGAACAATCCACTATATTTATTAATCAAATATTAGATACTGTTGTTTTATCAATTAAAAAAGAACATATTTATAATAACTATTTACATAGTAAATCCGCAACAAATCTTGAAACTGAAATTAATCAATTTAAAACATCACCTTATGGTATTATTTCGTGTGTTTTTATTTTTGGTGAAGGGTTCGATTTACCAAAACTTAATGGGGTTTGTATCGCCGCAAATATGAAAAGTGAAATTAGAATAGTTCAATATATATTACGACCTAATAGATTAGAATCAGGAAATCCGGATAAAAAAGCATATGTGATTATTCCTTGGTGTGATATAGACGGTGCCAAGTCATATGAAAAAACACAAAGTATTATATCACAAATAAGAAATGTCGATGAAAATCTTGAACAAAAAATACATGTATATTGTTTAATTAATCGTACAGAAAACACGGATGATACCGATACAACTGAAAATAATAATACACAAACCAATACGAGTTTATATGATGATTTATATTTTGAAGAGAATGAATATGAAATGACTAAACTTAAATTAAGATTAAAACACAGTAAAGATCTTTATTCGAATTTATCTGCAGAACAAAATGAATATAATTTGGTTAGGTCTATCAATAGTAGTTTACATATTAAATCCATGACTGAATATAACGAATCACTACCTAAACATTCACACTTCATACCTGACCCCAAAGATTATTTTAAATCTAAAGGAGTATGGATTAATCCATATGATTTTATGGGGGTTGATACCTCAAAATTTATCCAAACTAAACAAGAGTGGATAAATTTTTGTAAAGAAAAAAAAATTATGTCATTAGACGAATATAACAAACAATGCGAAATATACGATAAGCTACCTAAAGAACCTAGTAATTTTTATAAAATGTTTAGTAATATTCCCACAGAATTAGGGTTTAAAATAAATAAAAGGCGATAAATTTATAGTTTATTCAATTATGTTAATATGTCTATTCAATTATGTTAATATGTTTATATTTTAATTTTAAATTTTTAAGTGAACCTTTTGTAGGTTTTTGTTTAATTTTTATTTCAGGTTGTATTAATTCAATATGATTATTTATTGTTGGTTGGGATAATATACTTGGTGTTTCTTGTATTGGAATTGCTTCTTGACTTAATTCTTGAATTAGTTGTTTGTATAATTCATCGGATGTTTTGACTTCAGTTTGAAGTGTTTCGATTTGTAGAAATGTTGCGTCTAATTCTTGAATTAGTTGTTTGTTTTTTGGAATTTTAAATTTTAGAGTTTTTAATATTTCTTTATTTAAATTTCCATTAGAACCAATAGTTCCTCTACCGTATTTGGTTAAATCCGCAATTGATAATAAATAATATAAATATAATTGTGATATATTTTCAATTTTACTATTTAAAAATACAATTGCTTCATTACAATACATGTCTCGTCCGGCAATACCTAATTTACCTATTGACAATTTAAAAGATAATAAAATACTATTTTTTGAAATTTTTCTATTTTTCATGGTTTCAGCACCATATTCAGTTAAACACTTGTTAGTGTTATAAACAATATTATTATCTAAGTCGGATATAGCAACCCAAGGAATAGTTCCATTATCCCAATAATTATGATTGCTTGTGCTAGGGGTTGAACCCATATTTATATTTGTAATTTGTTGTAATTCAACCTCATCGCAATCTTCATTTTCTCCAATATATTTAATTCTATTTTGAACGAAATCTTCCAACTCTTTTATTTGAGTTTGTTTTGTGATTTTTTCGTTATAGGGTGCTGAAATCTTATCTACCCATTCTTTAATTTTAGATTGAGATTTTGGGATTGGTAATGGAATATTTAATATATCGGTTAACGACACATTTTCTTGATTTGAACCATTACCTATATGTTTATTTATATAATCTAGTATAAATCCATTAAATATACATGCAAAATAATATCTATTAATTTTTTTAAAATTACGCAGTAAAGCACATCTCTGATTTAAATATTGTTTATGGTTTGTATCATTAATCGCAATAGAACATAAAGTAGGTTTTTTTCCTGTTAATGATATTATGACATCATCTTGTTTTATTTCATATTTTGTGTATTTATTATTTTCTTCAATATAATTATTATTGTTAAATATTATTGATTCATTTTTAATATGAGTTATGGTTATTAAAGGGACCCCTTCTGGTTTATAGTCTCCTGTTTTAAAAGCATATCCATTTTGACTTTCACAAATATCCCCCAACTTTACCAACTCGTATCCTTCACCAACAACGAGTTCTTTTTTCCCGTAATCTTTTCCCTGAAAAGAACAAATCCGATTACTTAATATTTCTTCTTTTGATGCTTGAGAAACAAGACTATCGCTAACACGCACAATATCACCTTTACATTCAACAATCATTATATCACCCATTATTTCATCAAATTTATCTTCAGTATATCTCTCAACAATTAATTCGCTAAATTTAACTTCGGTTGTTTTTTCTGTAGTGTTATCAAATATAAAGATGGATGTTTTTGTTTCTGTATTTTCGAATTGGTCTGAAGGAATACTAATAATTTCTCTAACATTAAAATTTTCAACTAAACATTTTCGTAAATTTTTATAAGTGCTATTAAAAACAACTCCTTCTTTTAATACACCAACAACTGTTCCTCCATCATCAACCATATCCATTAATAACATTAAAGAACAACTTTCCTTATCATTGCCTTTTAAACCGTATTTTTTAGCAAATTTTCGTATTCTATCACTAGACGAACTAAGACAAACTTTTGTTTTATCATTATTTTTTTTTTCTTCTTTTTCTAAGGTTTCAATATTTTTAATTTGTTTTTGTCTTTTTATACGCAACCCTTCATCTGTAATATTTAATAATTCTTTTTTAATATATTCTTTAACTTTATCTCTTTTTTGTTGTGCTTCGGTTTTCTTATTTTTATCTCCACCGTATGGTGGATTTGTATAAATATATTTGAATTTTTGGTCATCAAACTCATCACTAAATGAATTTTTATATTTTACATTCCTGTCCATATCAGGTAATTCGCCAGTTAAACAAAAGAACTCCAATCCTGCCGATTTAATAACATCTTCATTCATGTCAAAATGATAAATTTTATTTATTTCAGTACTCCAATTAATTATTCCAGGATAACGAAGATTTAAAATGTTAATATATTCGGTTGTAAAACCACCAGAACCACCAAACATATCAACCATGGTTGATATTGACCCGTTGTCATTTATTTGTGGATTTCCTTTTCTTAAACAATAATTTGTAATATGTCTATCTGTAAAATATGCGCCTAATTCACTAATAGCACTTTCATCTCTGCCAATAAAATATTCGTAAATTTTACCAGACAATAACACGTTACATCTTTCCTCAATTAAAGATATTTTATTTATTTCTTTTATAATATGTCCCAATACATTTCCGTTTAAATTATGTATAGGAATTTCATAAAATATAAGTTTTTTTGCGTCAATATTAGTGTCATTAATAGAATTTAAAACATTTACTCTAATAAAATCTGTTAGTTCTTCGTCTTTATTAGCATTTGCCATTTCAAGTAAATGTGAAAATTCACACCCTTTTAAATTTAATTTATCGATTAGTCCATTTTCTTCAATCTTTTTTAATCCATAAAATATATTGAAAACCTTTAATGCGTTCATTCCATACCCTACACCATTATTTCTACAGTAATTATGAATTTCATGTATTTTATCTTTTAATGCGTTTTTGTTTGAAATCATAATTGATTGTTCAAATTCTTTTTTTAAAGCTATCATTTCTTGTGTTATATTATTATCATCATCATTATTATCATATACTTGTTTCAATTTTTTATTATGTATAATTTCTTTATCGTGAGAATTGTATATGATTGTTTCTGTTTCTGTGATGATATCGTTAATAATGGTGGTCTTATATTTTTGGTCTAATTCTAAACAAGTTAATTTAGATAAGTTAAGTTTAAATATTTCTTTTTTATCTTTATGTTTTTGAGTTTCAATGTGTGATTTATGATGAGATATTTGGTCAGGAGTTGAAAGACAAATTCCGCACGAATAAGTTTTAGAAATTAACATATTATAAGTTATATTATATAATATTTTTATATAATTTACTAAATAATATAATATAACATTTTTTATGTTATAAATATAATAATATAAACACAAACTAAATATAATATAAAAATGAATATTACAGAAGTTGATTATACCGAAAGTGAACTTAATTATATTCGTGAGGTAATTGAAACGATGAATAAATTTAACCAAGTTGAAATTTTGCGTATTTTACATAAAAATAATATTACATTAAATGAAAATAGATATGGTGTTCATATAAATTTGAGTGAATTAAAAAAAGAAATAATTGATGAATTACAAATTTATATTAATTATGTAAACACTCAAGAAATAACATTACACAATGTTGAAAAACAGAAGGAAACCTTTAAAAGTATATATTTTACAAAAGATAATAAAGAAATAAAATAATAAATATTAACATGTATAAAGAACAGGCATATAACAACTCATACAAAAATATGAATATAGCACCATTGCTGACGATACCAACACAACACATAAATTATAATAATGTATTATTTGATTTACAAGATTTTATGTTAACAAGTAAAACCATTGTGAACTCATTAAGTAATAGATTATTAACTGAACCCAAAAAAAAAGTAAAACAACCACTTATACCGAAAGAAATACCTATTACTCGTCCAAGTATATTTATACCAAAACAAAGAGATACTTTATTTGTTTGTTTTTATAAAATAATAAACAAGGATGTATTTGATAATGAAAACATCACATTTTCAGAAGAAAAAAAACTTAAGATTGATTATGTTGATAAATTGCGTAAAAACAAACCACTTATAAAAAAGTATAAATTCGCAGCAATTACCCATCTAGAAAATCAATTAGTTAACGAAAATAAAATAGATATCAATACTTTTTTATCGTTATGTGTAATTGAAAATGTTAATATTCTTTATGTTCGTAATAAAACATATTATGAGTTATTAATGAATGGTAATGAATCGTCTAATGTTCATATTATCCATTTTTTAGATAAATTATCAAAATATGGATATGAAGGTTTTTCAGATGATAAAATAACGCATTATAGGACAACCTTATATAAGGTTGATAATATAAACAAACCTTTAAAAGCAATTTCTTTTTATAAAGTTCAAGATTTAATTGATATATGTAATAAATTCGCAATTGATACAAAAACAGATACAAATAAATCTAAAAAAAAGAATGATTTATACGAGTTAATAATCCAAACTTTATAAAAAATTGAATAACAATATAAAAATATGTATTATAATATATAACGATGGATACTAAAAATAAAAAGATTGTAATTTCAGGGGTTGTAGAACCGCCGCCATCTGATTATTTTCAAGATGACGATGTGGAAAATATACCCGTAAAAAAACAATATGACAATAAACCACCACAAATACAATTTGAAAACATGGTAGAACAATACTATAATTCAAAACCTTATAATCCAAGCCCCATAAATCAAGAATTAGAAGTAAGATTTGCTACTCGAGGTATAAAACCACTTAGCAAAATAGATTATGATAATGTAATTCAAAAATTAAAATCTTTGGGATTTACTACTAAAGATGATTTGGGTTATAATAGTTTAAGAATTCAAAATGAATATTTAGACGCAAGAACCGGGAAATTTAGAATGTCTCCAAATATAAGAGCAGAAATTGACGGAACACATAATATTAGTGTTTATTGTGAAACTAATGATATTGAAAAAATTGTAAAAAATAATTCAAATAGTGTAAAATTCACAAAAAAAAACTTTACAAAAGATAAAAAAGGTGAAATACTAAGACCTGTAAATTTTGATGATTGGAATTTCAGGGTTTCTTATCAAGGTGAGATAGTAACAAATTGGAATGATCCAGTGAATAGTTTTATTGTTAAAAAATGGAAAGAATCCAAAAAGACCTTTCGACATATTAATAGAGTAACATTCCAACATCCAGATTATCCTGTTTTGGTTGACATTAGTATTGTACAGAATTCATCAAAAGAAGGTAAATTCTTCAAACCTTTTAATAATATTAAAGATTCAGGGGTATTTACTAATCCTAAATCATATGAGATTGAATTAGAAATAAATAATAGTGCGGTTGGTCCAGACACACGATTTAACAATCACACAGTCATATTAAATGAATTACGACATGTAATTAAAATTGTTTTATCGGGGTTACAACATACAAATTATCCTGTTTCTTATCATGAACAAAATGAAGTTATTCGTTCATATATGATGCTTCTGCATAATTCCAATTATAATCCAGAAAAAAGGATATATAATAGTGATTTTATAGGTCCTTCATCATACACTTTACAAATGATGAATATTTCAGAAATAATGGAAAATTCAACCATTCCAAATATTCGTAATAATTACACAGTTTCTGAAAAAGCAGACGGTGATAGACATTTATTATTTATTAATTCTAATGGAATGATTTATTTAATAAATACAAACATGAATGTGATATTTACTGGAGCAATTACCAAAAATAAAGAATATTTTAATTCTTTACTGGATGGCGAATTGATTATTAATGATAAAAATGGAGGGTTTATAAATTTATTTGCTGCGTTTGATATATATTATATAAATAAAAATGATGTTAGGGCATATTCTTTTATGCCTGGAAGTCTTGAAAAAGACACTTCCAAATGTAGGTACCCATTATTAAAAGGGTTAATAAAAAAATTAAACCCAATATCTTATGAAGACCCAGGAAAAAATAATATTTCGCCAATTAGAATATCCCATAAAAACTTTTATCCAAGTAATCCAGAAACAACAAATATTTTTGAAGCGTGTTATGACCTGATTCGTAAATTTAAGAATAATTTATTTGAATATAACACAGACGGATTAATATTTACACCTGCGTTTATGGGTGTTGGGTCAGATAAAATAGGAAAAGCTGGTCCATTAACAAAGAATACTTGGGAACATTCATTTAAATGGAAACCCCCTGAATATAACACTATTGATTTTTTGGTTAGTACTGTAAAAACAACAACAGGCACTGATTTAATAACTGCTATATACGAAGATGGAATTAATACAAATTTAAATACTCAACTTTCAGAATATAAACAAATTGTTTTAATGTGTACTTTTATAAAAAAGAAACACGGATATATGAATCCGTGTCAAGATGTAATTGATGATAATGTACCCGAATATTTAAACATTGAAGAAGAAAAAATTAATAATAAAGAAGATTATAAAGCTGAACCCGTACAATTTTACCCAACAAATCCATACGACCCTTCTGCAGGTCTTTGTAATATCATGCTAAAACAATTTAATAATACTAAAGCAATGATGAGTGAAGAAAACGATTTAATAAATGATAATATGATTGTTGAGTTTAGATATGATTTAGATAGAGACCCTGGGTGGAGATGGATACCTTTGCGTGTAAGATACGATAAAACATCAGACCTTATACAACATAATTCTAATTTTGGTAATGCGTATCATGTAGCCAATAGTAATTGGCAATCTATACATAATCCAATTACTGAAGATATGATTTGTACAGGATTAAATATTCCAAATATGATTGTAAATGATGATGTATATTATAATAATGTAGCAGGAGTCTCAAAAACAAGATCATTACGAGATTTTCATAATTTGTATGTAAAAAAAACATTAATAACTGCCGTTTCTAAAAAAGGCGATACATTAATTGATTTTGCGTGTGGTAAAGCGGGTGATTTATCAAAATGGATTAACGCAAAATTATCTTTTGTTTTTGGTATTGATATATCCAAAGACAATTTAGAAAATAAACTTGATGGTGCGTGTGCTCGTTATTTAAATAATCGTAAAAAACATAAACATATGCCATACGCACTATTTGTTAATGGAAATAGCGCAAATAATATAAAAAACGGCGACGCAATGTTAAATGATAAAGCAAAACAAATAACAAATGCTGTTTTCGGAAATGGACCCAAAGATGAGAATAAATTAGGGAAAGGGGTATTTCGACAATTTGGAAAAGGTCAAGAAGGATTTCAAATTGCATCTTGTCAATTTGCGTTACATTACTTTTTCGAAAGTATTGTTTCGTTTAAAGGATTTTTAAAAAATGTATCTGAATGTACAAAAACCGGAGGCTATTTTATAGGTGCTTGTTATGATGGGTCTGTTATATTTAATAATTTAAAAAATAAAAAACAAGGTGAAAGTATTCAAATTTTGGATGATGGTAAAAAAATTTTAGAAATAGTAAAAGGTTATAATTCCACCACATTTGAAGATAATATAAGTTCTATTGGAAATAGAATTGATGTATATCAAGAATCCATTAATCAATTAATACCTGAATATTTAGTGAATTTTGATTATTTAAACCGTGTTATGATTAGTTATGGATTTAAGTTAATTGATAGAACAGAAGCACAAGAATTAGGATTTCCTGAAGGAAGTGGTTCATTTAGCGAACTATATTTAAATATGGTTGATGAAGTAAAAACTAATACAAAATTAGGTCATGATTACGGAGACGCATTAAAAATGAATGCGTTCGAAAAAAGAATATCATTTTTAAATAGATATTTTATTTATAAAAAAGTTGCTAATGTAAATGTTGAAAATGTACAACTTGATTTAGAAGATTATGTATCTCCTGAAAATAATATTGAATCAGCCCATGCTATAAAAATCGCAGAACAAGAAGTTAAAATAATTAAACCTAAAATAAAAAAATTATCCACTAAATTAGTTTTAACACCAGCAACTGAAGCATATGATGATGAAGACGAACCAGAAGTTAAACCTGTACAAGTAGAAATAAAAGATGAAAATGAGAATTCGGAATCAGACTCGGAATCAGACGAGGAGAAAGAGGAAAATGAGAATTCGAAATCAGACGAGGAGAAAGAGGAACCTAAAGTAAATATAGAAATAAAACCTAGACATACAAAAACACGAAAACAAAAAATAGTTAAAGAACCCAAAGAAAAAACCAGAAAACAAAAAATAGTTAAAGAACCTAAACCACCCAAAGAACCTAAACCAGTCAAAGAAAAGGTCGTAAAACCACCTAAAGAACCTAAACCAGTCAAAGAAAAGGTAGTAAAACCACCTAAAGAACCCAAACCACCCAAAGAAAAGGTAGTAAAACCACCTAAAGAACCCAAACCACCCAAAGAAAAAGTTGTAAAACCACCCAAAGAACCCAAACCACCCAAAGAAAAAGTTGTAAAAGTACCTAAAGAAAATATTGTTAATGATAATTAGTTAATAACACACACCAACTTAAATATTAGATAATCAATATATCTAATATAAACATTATGAGTTATTACATATTGCCTAAAAATTATAATAATTGTGTTTTAAATCCAACGATAAAGGTTGAAAATATACCAATATATGCGTCACATAGCACATATGATTATTATAATAAATCCATTAAACAATTAATAAATATTTGTTTGCTTGAAAATAATAATACATATGATACAATTTCAAAATTTGTCAATACATATGAATATATATTTACGAAAATCCCAGAGATAGATTTATCAATTAGTAAATTAAAACAAAAATCATGTATTTTTTATGACTTGATAGAAATATCAACAATATTAAACATATTCGAGGATATTAATAATGTAAATATAAAATCATTAATAATAAGTCCTAATTTTTTATCGATTATAGATAGTATCCAAACACTTAAAAATAATAAACATAATAAACATACAGGATATGTAAATTTGGATATTACTAATTTAGAAAATTCAGACCCTTTTGAAAAATTCAACCTAATTTTTTGTGAATTAGACAACGAATTATATAAAAATAATAATAACTATATTTTTGGATTAATCCAAATTTTATTATTAATATTAAAATATCAAAATAATGATGGTATAACTGTTATAAAAATATATAATGTTTATCATAAACCAATCATTGACATTTTATATATATTAACTTATATTTTTGAAAAAGTTTATATAATAAAACCAAACACAAGTAATATATTTAGTTGTGATAAATATATAATTTGTAAAAAATTCACAAATAATAACAAAGAAACTATATATAGTGATTATTATAATAAATTATATGAAATTTACCAAAATAAATGCCACGATAAAAACATTCATTCTATAATTAGTTCAGAATTGCCATATTATTTTATTAATAAAATAGATGACATGAATATTATTATTGGACAACAACAACTTGAAATTATTCATCATGTAATTAACCTTTTAAAAAATAAAAATAAAACCGAAAAATTGGATATTTTAAAAAAAAATAATATTCAAAAATGTATGTGTTGGTGCGAAAAACACAATATACCATATAATAATATTTTTGAAAAAACAACACATTTTATACCATCAATTCAGTATAATAAAATCAAGTAGCTGAAAACATACCAAATAATGAAAATTCTTTTTTATATGAAGATGACTCTTCTATAACATTTTGTATTTTATCGTTTTCTATATCTGGATTATCATGTATATTTTTATCGTCTGGAGAAAACACAATACTATCCTCTTTTGATGAGATGACATTTTGAGTTGTTGACTTTTTACTTTGCGACACACATAATTTATTATTTAAGGTTTGTAATTCTTTATCTGTTAGTAAAAACAACGGTATGCTTTTTTTAGGAATAATATGTTTCTGCATTATTTTAGTATATTCACCAAACATTTTATTACAAAAATCTTTTCCATCCATTGATCTTGAATCTTCATCTAAACATAATTCTTTGAATATTGTTGCGTGTAAATCATTCAATTCATGAGAACACGCAACACAAGTATTTATTTTTTCGTTATATTTCATATACAACGCGGTTGATGATAATATTCCGCAACTAAGAGATAATATTGAATTTATGATTGATATATATTCCTGTTTAATAAATGGTTGTAACCCTAAAGCAACAAACGAATTTAAACCAGATAATACTAAAATAGGAATATTAAAATGGGTATTTGTTGTTGTATATTTCTTCACTTGTTTTCTATTAAATTCACTATATTCTAAACATTGTGATTTGAGTTTATTTAAAAATTCAACTTGGTTTGTTGACCAAAAATTTGGACTAGTCATGTATAAAATATGATAAGAATTTATTATATTTTATAAATAGATTCTTGTATTGTAGACAATTATGAAGAGGAGGGACATCCATCTACTGGGCTTTTTGTTATTGTCCCTGTGTTTGTAATTGTTCCTACTACTCCACAAGCACTGGTACCCTTATAAATGTTACCAACATTCGTAAAAGTACTATTATTAGTTAAAGTTCCTGAATTATATATATATATGATACCATCATTGTATGAATTAACCGTAATATTTAAAGAACTTCCAGTTCCTGTTGTATAAATAATCCCTGTACTCGTATTCATTGGATTATCTTTATCGGAACCGGATTCATCTATATATAGTGTAGAATAATTATAAAATTTGTTAGTATTTGAAAATTCTCGATAAATAGTCATTGTACCTGTAGAATAATTATAAAAAATAGAATTGTTTTTAATTTGAATATAACTTTGAATTGTTCCATAATTATAAAACTTTCCACTATTATAATTATTTATAATTGTACGGTTTTCACCTTCTGTTGTTATTGAACTATTGCTATTGTCAGAACTTGTGCCATTATTAAACGTACCAGAATTATTTATTGACGGGAATGAATCAGGACTTGTGTTTTGATTTGTAATTGTTTTATAGTTATTAAATGTACCATAATTATTAATAATTGAAGATACTGTTATTAAAGTAATTGTTCCTGAATTAGTAATTGTACCACCTATATTATTATAAATTATTCCTGAATTATTTAATTTATCTCCTGTTTGAATATTAAAAGTTCCAGTATTTGTAATTGTACCACCTGTATTATTAGTAATGGTTCCGGATGTGGTTGATGTTTTAGTATTAATTGTTTTTGAATTGTTAATAACTCCCCAATTATTTAAAGTACCAAAAAATTTAAGACTTCCTGAGTTATTAAGAGTTCCTGAATTATTTAAAGTCTGTTGTGATAGAATACTAAAATTTCCAGTATTTGTAATTGTTCCACCTGTATTATTAGTAATGGTTCCGGATGTGGTTGATAGAATATTATTAATTGCTCCTGAGTTATTAAGAGTTCCTGAATTATTAAGAGTTCCTGAATTATATAAATAATCACTTGCTTGAATATTAAAAGTTCCGGTGTTTGTAATTATCCCGATTTTTTTATTATTAATGGTTCCGGATGTGGTTGTTGTAGTATCATTAATTATTCCTGAGTTATTAAGAGTTCCTGAGTTATTAAGAGTTCCGAAATTAACAATAGTTCCTTTGTTTATTAGGGTTTGACCACTATTAATTGTTAATGTTTCTCCATAAGGTATTGTTAATGTTTGACATTTTAAAATAGTTGTATTTTGTATTAAAGTCCAAGTATTACCAGATTGTCTAGAAATATCTGATAAAGTTATAGAAGGACACTCATACGGACACAACGCCGGACATGAAACCTTAATTGTTGTTTTTGCATTTTTAACAGTCGTTAAATTTCCTAATGCTAATTTAAATGTTCGTAAACTACTTTTTACAGCACCTTGTTGTGCGAATTGTGGATTATTTTGCTTATACACAACTACATTACAAGGACTATTTGTTTGTGGACACGGTAAAGTATCTACAAATTGATTTGGCGTTGGTGAGCATTCCGCATTATAGGTGTTTAATTGCCAACTTGCCACTGATTTAAAATTAAATACGCGTTGTTCATATGTTTGACACCTATTTTGTCTATATTGTTGTAAACTTGAAAAATAGTTATGAGTTAATGAACATGTTGGTAAATATCCATTGGTTGTTAAATTTGAACTTGTCGGCAAGCATCGCTCAACCGCTTTAATTTCTTCATTACAACAAAATTGTAAAGTTTGAGTAGATGGTTCGGGTTTCTCGGTTAAATTACTTATAGGCATCCAATCAGATATAACACCTATTCCATTACAAGTATTACATTCATTATTTAAGTTTGTAATGTTAGATACTTCATTTGTTGTATTTGGAAATATATTATAATTACCTGGAGTATCTATCATCTGTCTTATTAAGGTTCCACCTAAAGATGAATTAACTACTTTACCACCATTTCCAATTAATAAATTATTAGCTACTCTACCCTTTCTATAATGTTTAATTGGTCTGGGTAATCCAAAACCAGGATATGAATTATTTGTTGGGTCATTGTTTGTAAATGGTCTGATATTTGCGGGTGTAATTCCTACTGGGTTGCTAAAAGGTCCTCTTCCTTTCCATGATACATACCCACCTTGTTTTGTGTTATTATTATATGTTTTCATTCCTAATGGATAAAAAGCAGTTGCCATTATACATTTATGTATTATTATAAAAACTAATTGGAATAACGGATTGAATCATACCAACAATGCTATTTGTGTCTTCCTTTTTAATCATTAATGGATATAAAATATAATTTATAGGCATTTCAAAATAATATGATAATTTTCGTATAATATTTTGAGAATATGAAACATTACATGGTTCAGATTTACTTATACTTATATTTTGTAAATGGGTTAACATATGTAAATCATCCTTATGACATAATTTATATTGTATTAATTCTCGTTTTTTACAATTATTTAAACATCCCGCGTGTAATAAATCAGAATCAAATAAAAAAACAGAACCAGACTTTCCGTTTATATTTACTATCTGAGACAATACAAATGGATATGTTTGATTGCTTTTTGGACAGACAGATAGTAATGCGCCATCATATTTATATAATATTAATGTATAAATTGGATATTTTGTATTATATATATATTTACTTGATGTAACATCTCTATGAAATGTAGACAATGATACATTATTGATTTTATAAATATAATCAATAAATATATAATCATCTGGTAGTTTTTGTAAAACATCATTTACTAATTGGTTACACGGATAATTAGTTGTGTTAATTGAATAATTTGGATTATATAAAACACAAAATCCATCGTTTTTTAAACTCCTTGTTTTTATAGATTGGTCAATTGATTCATCATTTTCGACAAAATATAAAATAATAATAAATAACAGTAATACATAAAAAACAATCATTATTTTACTTTTCATAAATATAAATATAAGTATAAAAAAGTTTTCTTTAGAAATATTATATAATGTTTGATTTCCTTGAAAAAGAAATTAGACCCAATATTAAACAACCCATAAAAAAAGAAAATAAACATATTGAACATAAAATCGCAAAAAATGAAGAAACTATCATATCTGTCGCTCTTGAAAATGTAGATGAAGTTGTAAAAAAGGTTGAATTAAAGAACACTTCAAATAAAGATATTTAATTATCTTCTTTTCTTTCTCGAAAATAATTCATTATATCACTTTTAAATTCATTTGGAAATTTTAGGGTTGGTATTAAAACTCCGGTATCATCATATATTAAGTGTTCTATATGCGAATAATTGTATTTCATTAACAACTTCCATCTTTCCGTATAATTACGATTTTGTTTTGAACCATGATAATGATGTCGTATAATACCAGGAGTATATCCTAATCTTAATTTACTTGATTTATTTTGATATTCTAACATACTATTATTATAATCATTACTATATCCTATATTATTCATAAAATAACATTTATTAATAAAAGATAATGCCATTATATTATCACCAGAACCTAACACTCCTTTATCATATATTCCTCCTATTTTTTCGTAAGCTTTTCTTGTAATAGCCCACGCATATCCAGGATGCCAATAATCTATACCTTTTGATGTATATTGTTTATTTTTATTAAAACTATATCCAAATCCATTAAATATATTTAGGTTTGTTTTATCACCGCTCATATCAACACAATGACTAAATAGTTGGACTACATCTTTACATCCATTTAATATTTTTAATGTATCTAAAGCCCATGAATTACTATCGAATTCTATATCTGCATCAATCCACGCAAACGCTTTATAATTTTTAGGTAATAAATATCTAACACCTAAATTTATCATATTTTCTTTATGCCATATCGGTACCTTTGCCTTTAGTTGTAAATGATTTTTATTATTTTTATTAGTAACCATAAATTTTTGATTATCATATATCATTTCAACAATAAATAAATTTACATTTTCTTCTTCTTCTTCAATCCTTTTTACAAATTCTTTGAATAATATATATCTTCTGGCATATAAACACGGGTTTGAAATTGCGATTATTACATTTAGTTTTGTTTCAATTGGGTCATTATTTGATATCGCGAATTTTATATCATTTACTTTATAATTAATATCGTCGATTTCAATACCATTAACAATCGTCATTATAATATACTTGTTTAAAAATATATTATAATAAACGAAAATATAGGTTTAATAATAGAGAGATACATGGTAGTTATCCTTATTATCATGGACAACCGGATGTTATACTACCACTACCAGAATTAGTTATGGTTTTGCCTGTGATTGTTCCTAGCCCACACGTCGGTGTTCCAACAACAATTGAAGCCTGATTGGTAAAACTGTTGTTAACATTTAAAGTTCCTCCTCCATAAATATATATGACGGCTCCGCTACTATTAGTAAGAGATCCGTTTTGGTTAAGTATTCCGTATGAAGTCAAAATCTTTAAAGTACCTTTATTAGTTAGAGTTCCTGAATTGGTAATTGTTCCTGAATTATTTAAAATAATATTTAATTTAATGCCTAGAGTTCCTGAATTGGTAATTGTTCCTGAATTATTAATGGTTACGGTGGTTGAAGACGAATCGGTTGTAATTGTTCCTGAATTATCAATTGTTTTTGAATTATTTAATGTACCAAAAATTTTAAGAGTTCCTGAATTATCAATTGTTTCTGAATTATTAATGATTCCGGTTGTAAACTCCTCATTTGTAATTGTTCCTGAATTATCAATTGTTCCTGAATTATTTAATGTACCATCAATTTTAAGACTTTTTGAAAGAGAATTAGTAATTTTTCCGAAATTATTTAAAGTATTCACGCCTCTAATATAAAAAGTTCCATTGTTTGTAATTTCCCCACTTGTATTATTATTAATGATTCCGGATTTACCACTATCTGTTGTAAAATTTGCTGATGTATTATTATTAATTATTCCTGAATTATTTAAAGTACCCACAATTTTAAGGTCTGATGAAGAAGTATTATTATTAATTGTTCCTGAATTATTTAAAGTACCTTTATTTTGAATATAAAAGTGTTTGCTGTTTGTAATTATCCCGCCCGCATTATTACTAATGATTCCGGATATACCGCCCTCTGTTGTAATTAAGTTTGAATTGGTAATTGTTCCGAAATTATTTAAAGTACCCTCAATTTTAAGAGTTCCTGAATTGGTAATTGTTCCGAAATTATTAATAGTCCCTTCGTTTATTAGTTCTTGGCCACTAGTAATTGTTAATGTTTCTCCAAAAGGTATTGTTAATGTTTGACATTTTAAAATAGTTACATTCTTTATTAAAGTCCAATTATTACCAGATTGTGTAGCAATAACTGATAAAGTTATAGACGGACAATCATTCGGACACAATGCCGAACACAGAGTATTGTTTGTAGTAATTGTATTTTTCGTTGTTGGGATATAAAAAATTTTAGATACTCCATTACATCCACCCTCAAAATATTTTGATTTATTTAAATTTAAGGAGTTTATGTTCGATTTATTTGTGTTTATCGTGTTCACATTTACCCGAAGTATATGGTCGCTACTTGAAACCGCACCTTGAGTTCCAAAATTATAGTTGTTTGGTTTATATTGGGTTTGTTTACATCCTGCTGGATTTGTTATTGTACTATATGAAATACCGGTTTCTGGGTCTATAACTAGATTATCAATATCTAAATTAGGGTTACAATTTCCGACATAATTATTATTAATAGAAAGAGGTCCTCCTGGTTTAACTTCTGAATTGCCACTTGTTAAATAATTAAATTGTTGTTGTTCAAATGTTTGGCATCTATTATATAAATATTGAGATGTAGTTGTATAATATTTTTTTTTAAGGTTTGTATTAGCTGGTCTTGTTCGTTTAAGAGCTTTTTTTTCATCATTACAACAAAAAATGGTCGTTTGTGTGGATGCTTCAGGTTTTTCAGTTAAATTATTAATAGGCATCCAATCAGATATAACACCTATTCCATTACAAGTATTACAATGATTATTTAAATTTGTAATATTAGATACTTCATTCAATGTATTTGGAAAAATATTATATCCTCCTGGATAATCTAACATTTGTTTAATTAATGTTCCACCTGTAGATGACGCAACTCCTGTATTATCATTAATAGCCCGTCCCTTTCTATAATGCTTAATTGGTCGTGGTAATCCAAACCCAATGGATGAATTATTACCCGAATCATTATTTGTTAATGGTCTAATATTACCAGCAGTAATTCCAACTGGATTGCTAAAAACGCCTTTTCCTTTCCATGATACATACCCTCCTTGATTTGTATGATTATTGTATGTTTTCATTCCTAATGGATAAAAAGCGGTTGACATTTATAATATTGGGTGATAATAAAAAAATAAATAAAAGATACTATTATATAATAATGTATATTGCGTTCCTAACAAAAGTATTAATTATATTTTTTGTAATATTAATTATTTCTCAAGTATTTTTAGCACATTTTTTATTTAAAGAAGGTCTAGAAACCGGACAATCAATTCAATATAAAGATTATGATTTAAATAACCCAAATAACGCATTTATACTTTCACAACAAAATGCCGGAAACATTGCCTTTTTAAAAAACCAAATAGATGCTTTAATTCCTCTTCAAAAACAAGTGTCAGACATTAGCGGAAATTTAATAACATTATCTGACCAAGTAAACCAAATTGTTTTACAGCAATCCAATTATGCAACACAAAATTTACCAAGTAATCCTCCTGATATTTCAGGAGCAAGTTTTGATGATTCGATAGAACAAACAAGTTAATAAATAATTTACAGTATATCGAAAATAAATTATATATAATATATAAATGTCAACCAATGTATTTCAAGAAGTTTTAACTGATGTTAATAGTGTTCAAACCAAATTACTTGGTCCTGATTATCCATATTACAAAAATATAAAATCACCATCAGATATTGGAATGAGTTCTAACGGTAATTTATCCGCATTAGGAAAGGATATTACAGGTTTAATATCATATGTAGAGTTGCTTGTTTCAGGTGGAGGAAAAGCATCCGCAACAGGAAAACCATTAGGGAATAAATTCTTTTTAAAAACTGGTGCCGATTGTGTAGATTCCAAAACAAATAAATCTGTTGATAGATATATTTATATTAATAATGTACCTCAAGGAAATATTCCAATAATATCATCAGGAATGGGTGTTAATTTTAGTGAGTTTAAAGGATTAATACCTGGAACAATTAGTGATTTAAATGTATTAAATCCATATGCGATTATGACTGCTTTTTTGTCTGGGTCAAATCCAAAGTGTCAACCATTAACAATGCAGACAATTGATATAAATAATAATGTTTCAAATGAAACACATTATGTTACAACAGTAGACATTCAAAATATGGATCCTTGTATTTTTCCGAATAAAAAAAATCCAATTACAAATGCTTCTTGTAAAGAATCATTTGTTCCTGAATTAAAAGAATTAAAAATCCCTAAAGATATACTTACTCAGGTATATTTCGCGTGTTTATCTGCTTTAATTATATATATAATTTTTAAAATTATGAAAAAAAATCATTAATATTTTTTAGTAAATCGTTTTGTTTTATTGCGTCTTGTACTCTTTGTTTTCTTATTCATGCCTTTTTTACCTTTATGTTTGCGTTTATGATTACCACCTGTTTTGTTCCAATATTGTTGTTTTAAAGACATGGTTTGATTTCGTATAGTATCATATGCACTCATAGTTGTATTTTTTAAATTATTAAAAATCTTTTCTAAATAAGATGGTTCGCTAGATTCATTCATTATATTATAATATAATTAAATATAAAATTAAAACGGTTAATATTTAATAGGTGCTTCTAACAAGTGATCCCCATGCGCAACATTGACCATTCGATAAACTTGTATTATAAATAGAACCTTTTTTTGCTGGAGCAACACAACCGCCAGACCTGGTTCGTTTAACAGCACTTCGAACACCACTTGGGTAATAATTTTTTGTTGAAAATGAAGCAGTTGGAGATAGTCCAACCTTATATGATGATTTACCAACGGCTAAAGCTTTTTTACGAGAAAGATACGATGACGCATCACTTGGAGGTATATAATTTACATTAGTAGATACAGGTTTATGTATTTGTGTTGAATAAGAATAAAATGAGGTGCTATTATTTGGTTTATTAAATTGAGGTTGTTGATTTAAACTAAATGTTTGTATATATTGTTTTCTAGAATTCACAAATTGGTCAGTATTAATAGGTTCTTGTGATGGATAAAATAAAGGTGGATTTGGTGTTTGACAATTTAATACACCATAATTGTGTCGTGGTAATACATTTGGAGCGTTAGATGTGTTTAATGGTCCATATATTGGAGTAACAATAATATTGTCAAATTGAGTCATTATTATAATATATAATTATAATATATTATTATACAGTAACTATCAATCTAAAATTGTAATACTCAAATTAAATCGCATATATTTATAACTCACGACTAAATTTACATAATTCATTTAATTTTTGTGTTTTTTCGGTTGCGATTTTTTTACACCTTACGGATTTATCTGATTGTCTGTCCGGATGAAATATTCGTGTTTGTCTATAATAATCTTTTTTATTTTTACATGGTTCAATATTATTTTCTTCTGCTTCACATTTTGCGGATGTATCTTCTGCGACATTTGCGTGTTTTTCAGCTTCTCTTGCTTGTCTTTCAGCTTCTTTTGCCATTCTTTCGGCTTCTCTTGCTTGTCTTTCAGCCTCTGCTTGTCTTTGTCTTTCTTCAGCTTCTCTTGCTTGTCTTTCGGCATCTGCCTGTCGTTGTCTTTCTTCAGCTTCTCTTGCGTGTTTTTCGGCTTCTTTTGCTTGTCTTTCAGCTTCTCTTGCTTGTCTTTCAGCTTCTCTTGCTTGTCTTTCAGCTTCTGCCTGTCGTTGTCTTTCTTCAGCTTCTGCTTTTCGTCGTCTTTCTTCAGCTTCTGCTTTTCGTCGTCTTTCTTCGGCTTCTGCTTTTCGTCGTCTTTCTTCGGCTTCAGCCTGTCTCTGTCTTTCTTCAGCTTCTGCTTTTCGTTGTCTTTCAGCTTCTGCTTTTCGTTGTATTTCTTCAGCTTCTGCTCTTTGTCTTGCCCTTTCTTCCAATAGTCCTTGGCGTCCTGTGTTTTTGGCATTATAAGTAATCCTGTCTAGATGTTCTTGCCATCTTTCTTCAGCTTGTTTATCGTGTAGTTTAGTCCTAAAACGATTAATGGTATTTGTTCTTGATATAGATTGTGATTTAATGCGTGATAATCTTCTTAAAGATTTATTCTGTTTTAAAGTTTTATTGAATGTTCTACTAGGCGAGTTGCGAATGCTTCTGGTTGTTTGTGGTGTTTTTTTTCTTGTGGTACTTTTATTTGTGGATGGTTTACCCCAAAGTATATTACTAAAGTTCATAATATATTATATATAAATATAATTTATATTAATAATTTAGTAAATTCTAACCGATCTAAACGCAACTTGACTACCACTATTATTATTTCCACCATTAGATATATCATTATAATTTTTATTTGTTGCTTGCTGTTTTAAAAAAGTGGTATAATTTGAACTGTCATACACATATTTTACATTACATGTTGACGGAGGTATCCCTGAATTATCGCATTTGCTTTTAATAGAACCAAATTGTCCTTTTAATCCAAACATACCAGGACGACTTTGAAATGTTTGACATGGACCACCGCACGAATAATTTGAACGACTTAATATATCACCTGAATTATTAACAGCACGAAAAGGTGTTGTGATAGTTTGATTTAGATATTTAGTATTCCATGATTCTCTTAACGTAAGTCTAACATTTTCATAATTTTCATAGGTTTTATCGACATCAACTGTTGCTGGAGGCATATATCCACGAATTAATTCCATTTATATAATACATCTATAAAAAATGTTAATATACACTCCTAAAATAATATTTATTATATATATGATTAAATATTTATTATCTGCTATTATTTTTGTAATTTTGGATGGAATGTATATTAATTTGATTAAAGATTCTTTTAACACACAGATTAAAAGTGTTCAAGGTTCGGACATGAAAATAAATATTATTGCTACCGGAATTGTTTATATATTTTTAATTTTCGGGTTAAATTATTTTATTATACAAAAAAATAAAAATGTTAAAGACGCGTTTATTTTAGGCTTAGTTATTTATGCTGTATATGAATTTACAAACCTTGCCTTATTAAAAAATTGGAAAGTTACTACTGCTCTGGTAGATACTTTGTGGGGAGGCCTTTTATTTGGGTCAACCACTTTTTTTGTAAATAAATTAACACACTTATTTTAATTTTTATTTATTTCTAAACCTAATCTAATTTTAATTTACCTATTTTACAAATTTATATTATTCTATTAACATATTAATGATTAGTTATAATACGAGGCGCAACATTCATAGTTATTAATTCTTGAAATAATAATTTACAAGAATAAGGAATTTCAACATAAGCAAAGTCTGTTCTATTATCACAAGTTTTACATAAATGTATATTTAATTCATTATTATATGAAGCTATTAATCCGCATTTTTTACAAACATGAACCGAATATTTATCTGACGCATCATATAACCGTCCACGAGTAAACCGTGCTGCTCCATGTGAAACCATACAATTATGTGCCACAACTCCATTTGCTAAAAACGACTGGACTTTATCAACGCTTATATCATACACTTTATGAAGTCCTGCGGGAAGTATTGATATTACTTTTAAATTCATGGTTGGCAAACATGACTTACTTCGACTTACACCATATTTTGATTTTTTTTCTTCATCAGTAGTTATTTCTTCCGTTTCTTCAATATCTTCTAGATATATTTTTTTAGGTTCATCTTTTAAAAACCAACTTAATGCTCCAATACTTTCTAAATATTGTTCAGCAGTAGGAAACGATTTTGATGTAAATTTCCCAAAGGTGGTGCCTTTTATTAAATGGTCTGTAATATCATGAGTTGAAGGTATTGCGTATTCGTGTAATAACCCCTCTCTTGTTTTTAATTCATTAACTGCTTGAATAATTGCTTTTTTTGTAGGAACAATTTTATTTGGATTTATCTTTTTTATTTCTGTAAATTTAGTTATTTCATCAACCCTATTTACTAACCAATTGTGTTGTCTACCAACTTCATTACGCAATCGTTTATATGATACACCTCCTTCAAGTCTTTGAGATTTGTGACAACAATACCTAAATCCTATTTTTTCAGAAAACGGGATTAATTCATCAATATCTAAATGTAATGTTAACTGATGATTACCTGCGGTTTTATTCTCACCTAATTTAATATTTTGTTTTTTTGAATATGTTGTTTCTTTAAAATTTTGAATTGTTATTTTATGTATTCCACATTTATTTAATAAAATTTTAATATCATCCATCATTTTTGTTAATGTCTCCAATTGTTCAAATGATTTAGTTTGTGAAAATGATATTGATGTTAAAACATCTCTTTTATCACGATGTTGTGATAAACAACAAGTATGACCATCTCCTCCAAATAATCCTGCTAAAAACTCACGAATAATAGGTCTAGGACATTTATTATCTAAAATAAATTCTGGTAAAAGTGCGTTTTGATTAACTCTTTTTCCGGTTATTAACCCAGGTATTTGAACTATATTATTCACGAGCATGCTTGGAACATTTACCATAAATACATTTTTAGAAACGAAGTTTGTTTGTTTAATTTCTACAAATAATTTTATGTCTTCGACTATTTTTTCAACATCTAACATATGTCCCATAAATATACAGCACGCGTAAGCATTTCCATAATTTCTTTTCATACACTTAATTGAACCATCTGTTAATATATAACCAATTATTCTAACAAATGCTAATGTTTTAAGATATTCCTCTCGTGTATTTGTTTGTAGAAGCATGTTACCAACTTCCAACGACCAATTGTCGCATTCTTTAAGTTCATCCTTTATACATATTAAAGGATTTGTGATACTTGTTTTTACTCTGGTTTCATTTACTAACAAATCTTTTATTTTTACCCATTCATTATTTGAAGTTAATATAGGATGGTCAGGCGTAAATTGCGTTTTTCGTCCATCTTCATAGGTTACTTCTAAACATTCACGTTCTCCTTTATACATAAAATCAGTTTGGGTTGCTTTCACAATTCCGTTATGTTCTTCAGACCATCCTAATACATCCCACCCACAATCTTCCATTTCACCTAATTTAATGCTTAGTCCGCAATCCAGAGAGACCGGGGTTGAAAACACGGCACAATCCCTCTCCATTTCCCCAAATCGCAACCCACCATCACGACTGCGACCTTCAGCAGGTTGTCTTGTAAGGTTAACCATAGGTCCAATAGAACGGCTATGTGTTTTATCATTAACCATATGTTTTAAACGCTGGTAAAATACAGGTCCCATGAATACACTACATTCGTGTTGTTCTCCAGATAATCCATTATATAATAATTCATTTCCGTTAGATTCATATCCTAACTTTAACAATTCATCACAAATATCTTTAACATTTAATTGTCCGAATGGGGTTCCATCACCAAATAATCCTAGTTCCAACAGAACCTTACCTAATATGGTTTCTTTTAATTGTCCAATTGTCATACGGGATGGAATAGCATGTGGGTTAATAATAATATCAGGTTTTAAACCGTTTCGCGTAAATGGCATATCACATTCAGGTATAATATTTCCAATTGTACCTTTTTGTCCATGACGACTTGAGAACTTGTCCCCAATAACAGGTTTTCGAAAGGTTCTTAATCTAACCTTGGCAAAATTATATCCTTCACCGTTTCTGTCGATATAATTTTTATCAATAAAAGTTTCCTCAGTAGTTTTAAATATTTTACTATGATCTTCAAATTTAACTATTTTAGTATGGTCATTTCGATTTTCTTTAATAGGGGTTACCTTAGCAATAATAATATCACGATTTTCTACAATAGAATTTTCAGGAATAACACCTTTATTATTTACTTTATTATAATTGGCCATTTTTATTCCTTTTGTTTTAGAAATATCAGGCTTACACCTGATTTCTTCATCACCATTAATTTTTTGTTTATCTTCATCTTTTTCAGTATGATAAATAGTAGTAACAAATAATCCTCTATCAATGGACCCCTTGTTAAATAATATCGAGTCTTCTTGGTTGTATCCTGTATGTGTCATAATCGCAACAATTACATTTGTTCCAGAAGGGATTTTATTTAATTGAATCATGTTCATTAACCTAGTATCAACAAGTGGTCTAGCAGGATAATTTAAAACATAGGCTGTTTTATCCATTCTTGTTTCATAATTTGTTACATAAACACCCATTGCTTGTTTTCCCTGCGCACAATTACTTGATAGGAAATTATTTCCTGCGATAAAACTATGATTTTCAGACTCAACTGTAATATCTGAAATTAGTCTATTTTCAACTTCAGTTATACTATCAATTGTGATAAACATCGTTTCATTAACCGAAACCACTTCATTTAACCACTGTTCAATATTATTTTCTTTTAGATTAGGACAACTGATGTGTCTATTATTTTTATATTTTAAATATTCAATTACTTTAGCACTTGAACTATTTTTTGTATAATTATATCTATATCCAATATTATCATAATAATTAATTAAATTATCATCACTATCTGAAATTTTATAACCAATTTTAATTATATTTTCATGAACTGGTTCTTCAAGATAATTAACATTAATGTTAAATTCGGTCATTAGTTGGATACATTGATTTATAAAGTTAGAAAGTCCTTCTTGATATATTGGGTTTATTTGTTGTGTTGTTGAAGCACAAACATAATTATACCCTTTTTTATTAAGTTTATTCCATCTAATTTTACATCCATCTCCACCTTGAAACCCTCCTAAAAACTCACGCTTAATAATTAATGAACCGGTCATGATCCAATCCGGAATTGGATTTCGAATTGTTTCTGTTTTTCGTCCAAAAGTGATTCCCAAACTTAACAATAACGCAGGAAGTGACCCATTATGAGAAACTGAAATCGTTTGATGTGTTCTGTTATTGAATGTTCTCGAACCCTCATAATAGGCAACATTTATAAATCCACAATATTTGATATCGTTTTGAAAATCGGTATAATCTTTAATTGTTCCGAAATCTAAACTACAACATGTAAAATTGTTATTGTCTCTAGTATAACAGTTAATTGAACCAGCTGATAAGATAAAACCAAATATTCTGGATAGAACACTAATTTTGTTATTATTGTTATATAATGGTAATAATCCCTGATTTTTTAATTCCGAAACATATTTCATTATTAATTTCATATTAAAATTTTGTTCTTTAAAGAAGTTTATAAATTGTTCTTCTGATAATATACAAGATAACTCACCAAAGGAGTTATTCTTAATTGGATAACAATTATTCATATATATACCAATTTTAGTGATTGTTGGAATTAAATCTTTTACTTCAACCCATCCAGATGATGTCATAAATTTATGGTCTTCGGTCGCGATTATTTCTCTTCCACTAATGGTTTTTATATTGTATATTTTTTTAATTGTTTCACGAATATAATGATGAGTTACTTTTGTGATTGATGTTTCCATTGTTTCTGGATGAAATGAAATAACTTCATCGCCGATATTTATGTCTGCGATTCGTTTTTTTTCACCAGAAGACAATAACACTAATTCGTTAATATCTAAACACTGATATGTATTTCTAGGCGATTGGTTATGTTCTGGAAATGGAATACAAGATGCTAATATTCCAAAAATTGAGCTTGGATGAATTTCACAATGTGTATATTTTAAGATTTGTTCTGATGAGTAATTAATAATATCTTTAGGTTTTGTAGCAATCAACGACCATGACTGTTCTTCAGGGTCGATATATTCAATTATAGATTCAGGAAAACTTGTACTCGTTAATAAATTATCCCAAATAATTTCGCCTGAATTAATTTTTGAAATCATGTCATTATCTATTAATATGTTTTTATTTTTTACTCTTAAAACGGGTCTAGTTAATCTACCGCTATCATTACATATGCGTATTTCTTTCATTTTATAATCAAATACAATTGAAGTATAAATATTAATAATACCCTTATATTTTTTTTCTTTCAATGATATGAATAATTCATAAGGATCTTCTGAAATTCCTAGCCAATTACCATTAATAAATACTTTAACTTTATTAAATATATTAATACTTGTTAATTCGGGATTTTCTAATTTTATTATATATGGTGTTATGTATTCATATAGAGGTTGAGAGTTTGAATGAATAGTTACATGTGTCATATAACTTAAATTTTTTACGATTCCAACACTTTGACCTTCAGGAGTTTCAGCAGGACATAAATACCCCCAACACGTATTGTGTAATTTACGAGGAGGAATTAATTTCCCGCTTTTATCTGTAGGTGTAGATACTCTTCTTGCGTGACTTAAACTACTTATATATGTTAAACGATTTAGAACTTGAGCAACTCCAACCTTATTACTATTAATATGTTTAATTCCAAAATCTCCAGTTGCTAATGCTCGTTTTAAACCGTTTTCAATAGTTGTGGATTTAATTATTTTATATAAATTTGTTAGATTAATAATGTTTTCATAATCATCTGTTGATTTCCAAGAACCATTATTAATTTCACGAATGACTTGTTTTTCCATATCTTTCACCAATTTATTAAAATAATTTCTAAATAAATTGTTTAATAGAGTTCCGGTCAAATCAATACGCTTATTTATATATGAATCTCTATCATCAGGTTTAATTAATTCAAATCTTGCGTGTAATAAACGATTCGTCATGTATCCCAAGAAATATATTTTTTGAGTGATAGTTTGACAGTGTGGAAATAAATCATTCTTTAAAATATCCATTGTAAATTCCAATTTTTTCTTAATTCCTGTCTCTCTATCCATATTGATTGGAGTGTACATTGCGAAACTAGTGATATATTTAATACTTTCTTCTTGTGTTAAATATATATTTGAGTCAATAACCGACGCTTGTAATGATTGTAATAGAATTTTATGATGTGGGTGATTAATATCCAATAATATTTTTTCGCATATTTCCTTATCTGTTAAAACACCCAACGCACGAAATACAACAAATAATGGTATTACTTGTTTTATGCGTGGCATTTGAACATAAATCGCATTTCCAAATCCGTTATTTTTAGAACTAATCATTACATTGGTTTGTTTTGGTGAAATACATTTAGTATCTGGAACAGATTTAATTTCTGCGGTCCAAATATATTTTGTATTATTTTTAGCAACATTAAAACAATATACTCTATTTTCAGCGGTTCGTTCTTGTCCAAGAACAGTTTTTTCTGAACCATTAATAATAAAATACCCTCCAGCATCATATTTACATTCACCAGTATGTGTATGTTCTACATACTTATACTGATTAAGCACACAAATATTTGATTTTAACATTATTGGTAATTTTCCAATATGAATTTTTGATAATGTCTTACAAATCGTCTGCGAATTCTCCAAATTAACTCCGGTTCTTATGATATATTTTATATTTATATCAATCGTCATTGCGGATGCATATGTGAAATTACGCAAGCGTGCTTCTTGTGGAAACATTAATTTAATAGCCCCATTATTTTCATGTATTTGTGGTCTATACATTTGAAAATTTTCAAATGTAATGAATACTTCTAATGAATGTTTTTTATTAACTGGATCATAATCATTTTCAGATACTATATGAACCGGATTAAACATTTCGATTGTTTTAATAATTTGATATCCCACGAAATTATTATAGGATTCTAATTGATGTCTCACCAGTCTTTCTAAATGATGACCTTTAAAATAAGATTCAATAATACTCCATGGTTCCTCAATATATTGTTCGGTTTCAATATTATACATATTCGATTTATCGATTTTATTATTTTTAATTATATTTACCATTAATTTTAACAATTAATTATAATTCAATTTTATTTTTAAATCATTTTTATTATTTTATGTATATAAGCTATTATTTTTTTGTTTGTTATTCATATAAATGTCAAACGATTTGAAGAAAACAATAAAAATTAATCCTGAAATATTTAATATTGGTGGAAAAACAAAAAAAAACAAAGAAAAGAAACCCAACACAACAAATATTCAGTTAATTTCGCCTAATATTTTAAAAAATAAATTATTAAAAAGAATTAAAGAACATAAAACCAAAGAATTGACAGAAAAGGTTAATAAACCTGTACCACCTATTGATATGAAATATACAAACGAATTTAACGATTCGATTGAATATTTACAAGTGTTATCTAACAATAAAAAAAAAGAAGAAAGTCTCAAACAAAAACAATTATATAAAGAGGACTTATATAAAAAAACTCTGAGAAACAATAATTTTAGTATAAATACTGAAAAATTAGATAACCCTTATGTTGAATTAGAACTTCCGGATGAATTAAAACAAAATTATTATAATAATGTAGACAACACGAATAATAACGCATCCATGAAATTAAAATATAATGTAGATAATGATATTCCATATGGATGTTTGAAAGGTGGTTTTAAAAAAACATTCAGGAATTATACGAACTTAACACCAACTCAACCATTAACCTCATCTATAAATAATAATTTAAGTGAACGAGAACTCAAACTGAATAAATTAAAGGAAAAAATGCTATTGAAACAACAAACATACTCAACAACACCAACTAATACTAACATAATACAACCACAAATACAATCACAAATACAACCAGATATTAAATTGTCGACAATTATAGAACCTAAACCTGTTTTGGATGATAATATACATAAAAAAAATAGCAAAATTATAAAACAAACTACTCTTAGAAAATATATATTAGGTAAATCAAAAAATAAAAGAACTGTAAGTATTTTAATAAAGGATAAAAACACACAAAAAAAAATATTAAACGCACAAAGAGAAATAAAAAAAAAGGATTTACCATCTATAAAAAAATATTTACATTCACATAATTTAATGATGGCTGGAAGTAACGCACCAACGGATGTTATTCGTAAAATATATGAGTCCGCCATGTTAGCAGGAGAAATCACAAATAACAATAAAGATATTATGATACATAATTTAATGAAACCATAATTTTTTATTAATATTATATAATATAAATATGCAAACTACAAAACATGAATTTACACCATACGAAACCCAATTTTTTAATAATTTAAGATTTTATTTAGAGACACCCTTATATTTTTATGGAAGTATTCAGCGTTCAGATTATTTTAAAGGATATAGTGACATTGACGTTGACATATTTACAGATAATGAATCAAGCACTATTTCAAAATTACAAACATTTTTAAATGTAGAGAATAATTTATTTAAACAAACTATATGGAAACCATCACAACTTAATTATTTAATTCATGGACATAAATTAATGTATAAAGATGTAGACAATAATTTACAAGTTGAAATATCCATTTATAATGAAAAATATAAACATGAAATACTTAACGATCATAATCGTAAAATGGAACTTCCATATTATGCTTCAATTATTCTAATAATTATTAAATTATTATTTTATAAATTAAATGTTATTTCAAAACAAACATACCGGGTTTTAAAAAAAAAGATATTGTCTACAATGATTGGTATTCAAATTGATGATTTTGTAACTATATAAATTATGTCGTCATACTTATATTATTTAAATAAAATTGAATTAAATAATATAATATAACTATGAGTAATAACTAAATATAAATGGATTTATCAAAAATGACAAAACGCGAATTATTTGCTATGTGTGCAGAACTTAATATTGTCAAATATAAATCAAAATCCAAACAATCCTTAATTGAAATAATAACTAATCAACAACCTAATAATGTTGAAATTCATAATTCATTGTTAAACGAAACCCCTCAAGAAATACACAATGAAACAAACACAGATAATATAATAATCATTAATAATGATTGTATGATTGAATTAAATAAATTAAAAGATAATAGTATTGATTGTGTTGTTACAGACCCTCCATATTTTATTGATAAATTAGATAACAACTGGTGTTCAAATGATATAAACAATAATGTTAAAAATAGTCATATAAAACATTTACCCAAAGGCATGAAATTTGATAAAAAACAAGTTACCAATTTATATGACTATTATTTAGAATTATCTAAATTATTATTTAAAAAAATGAAACCTGGAGGATATTTTCTGTCATTTTCATCACCAAGATTATATCATGCGATTGCGATGAGTTGTGAAAACGCAGGATTTGAGATTCGTGATATGATAAATTGGAATTATACACAAAGTATGCCTAAAGGCATGTCTGTTTCACATATAATTGAAAAAATGAAAATAAGCGAAGAAGAAAAAAAACAATTAATCGAAGAGTATAAGAATTATAAAACACCTCAAATAAGGTCTTGTTTTGAACCAATTTGTGTTGCGATGAAACCTATAGGCAAACTGACATTTATTCAAAACGAAATTCAATTTAAAACAGGATTATTAGATTTTTCACAGAAAGTTGGAATTAACTCCGACAGAGTACCATCCAATATTATTACTACTGAAGAGATTGATGAAACTTATGATAAAAATTTTCTTGTATCTAAACCTTCAAAAACAGAAAAAGGAGAAAATAACACTCATATTACAGTAAAACCTATATCACTAATAGAACATTTAATAAAACTATTTAGTAAAGAAAACTCTTTGGTAGTAGACCCATTTTTAGGTAGCGGAACATGCGCATTAGCTTGTAAAAATTTAAATAGGAAATTTTTAGGATTTGAAATAAATGAAGAATATTATACTATTTCTATAAATAGATGTAAATAAATATTTTAATTTTGTATTGTTTTAAGTAATGTAAATAAATTTAAATATTCGTTTATTTGTTCAGGTGTTAGTTGTATTTCATTTAATTGAATTAGTCTATTTAATTTTGAAGGAAGAGGCATCTTTGTTAAACAATCAAAGAATAAATAGTCGTCTCTATATTTAGCTTGTATAGGCGGTTGTAAAACTAAATTGGTGTTTGTATTATCTATTGAACCTGGATTTTTATGTCCTAACTGCCAGTTATCATTAGAAACATCAATATAATCATTTTTTATTGTTAATTTGATTTTTTCAACTTCGATGTTTTGTTCCTCTTTGGTTCCATCATATTTAAAATCTTTTCTCATTTTGTGTTTATTCGACAACGCATAAGGATAAACAATATATAATTTACCACATACGGTTCCACTATTTGTTTTTATTCCCCATTGCGAATGTTTATTAAATAATTGGATGCTATCTTTAGTTTTAATGTTAAATTTTTTAACAAATTCATCACAAGTATTTCTAGTCCAAAATTTATCCGGATTATATAACATTGCGGATAATGCTTTACCATTTCCACTATTTATATTTGGAGGTTTTAAATTGTGTATTTTACAGAATTCAATCAATTCAACCGGATAACATTTATAGAGTTCAGTAATATCATTAATATTCATATGTGTCATTATTTTTTCTTCTGCGTTTATAATTAAATTATCTATCATTTTTCTTATATATCTTTTATTCGTTTTATATTTTGTTTATTTAATTGTATATTATTTCAATTTTATGGTATCTATATATGGTATTATATAGTAAATATTTAACTCGTGGTATGATAACATATTTGTAACATATTTAAAGATAATACCTCTAATATATTAATATAAATAAACCTAATATACAAATAATATGGCGTTAATTAAAGAATATTTCGAATTAACTGAAAAATACCAAAATGATTATGGAATAAATACTATTTTACTTATGCAAGTTGGTTCGTTTTATGAAGTATATGGAATATACGATAAACAAAACAATTCTGTTACTGGTAGTCAAATAAATCATTTTTCAAGAATATGTGATTTAAATATTTCAGAAAAAAATGTATGTGTCGGTTCAAATAATGTTGTTATGGCTGGATTTAAGGATATTATGATTGATAAATATATCAAAAAAATATTAGAATCAGATGTTACTGCCGTAGTTTATAGTCAAGAACTAAGACCAGATAATACAATAACCCGTAATTTAACCGGAATATTCTCTCCAGGAACATATTTTAATAATGATACACAACGACTTACAAATAATACAACATGTATTTGGATTGATTTAATAGAGAGTAATATTGTTTTTAAAGGCAAACATGTTGTTGTAGGTGTATCTAATATTGACATTTACACTGGTAAAACAAGCATATTTCAATTTAAAGAATTATATATTAATAACCCCACAACTTATGATGAACTAGAACGATTTATCTCTATTTATAATCCAAGTGAAGTCATTATTATATCTAATTTACCTGAACAAGAAGTAGATGATGTAATTAATTACGCAAATATTCAATGTACACTTATTCATAAAATTAATTTTGTTCAAAAAATAAAAACACTGTCTAAATATTTACAACAAGCGATAAATTGTGAAAAACAAATTTACCAAAAGGAAATCTTAGACCGCTTTTATAAAATAGATAATTTTGATTTATTTAATGATAATGTAATCGCAACTCAATCATTTTGTTTTTTATTAGATTTTATATATCAACATAATCCTTATTTAGTTAATAAAATTAAAATACCTATATTTGAAAATTGTTCTGAAAGACTTATTTTAGCAAACCATTCATTAAAACAACTTAATATGATTGATGATCATAACTATACCGGTAAATATTCATCTGTTTTAAAAATGTTGAATTGTTGTTTAACACCCATGGGAAAACGAAAATTTGCTTATAATTTTCTTAACCCAACAACTAATTGTGAGTATCTTCAAAAAGAATATGATATGATTGATTATTTATTAAGTAATTTTAACCCCAATATTTTAATTAAATTACAAGAAATTAAAGATATTTCAAAATTCGAACGACAAATATTCTTGAAAAAAATAACCCCAAAATCAATTTATATTTTATATAAAAATATAAATCTTATTAAAGAAGTTTATCATTTAATACAAAATGATACTATAATCATGAATTATTTAAACTATTATGAAAATGAAACACTTAATATATCCACATTTTGTGATAATATTACAAACTTTATTAAAAATAGTTTTATAATTGAATTAGCACAAGATATAGAACAATTACAAGGGTTTGAAATAAATTTTATACAAAAAAATATTAATTTTGATTTAGATAATAAAACTAAATCTTTAATTGAATCAAATCAACAATTAGAAAGCATTCGTTCTTATTTAAATTCAATTATTGAATCCGGAGAGAAAAAATCCAAAACAAAAACTTGTGATTATATTAAAATTCACGAAACCGAAAAAAACAACTTTAGTTTAATTTGTACTGATAGAAGATGTCAAATATTAAAAGAAAATATACCGTCTGGAAATAAAACCCCAATGTTGACATATATATCATCGTATAATAATCAGCCAGCAGATTTTCAATTTAATCTTTCAAAAAAAGATATTCAATTTAATAAACAAAGCGCATCAAATAATATAATCTCAAATATTCAAATTACCACATTATGTAAAAACATATCTAATCTTAAAGTTTCAATGAAAGATACCATTACAATTGTATTTAATGATTTAATTAACCAATTCGAACTTTACCAAAAACAACTCGAAGTTATTAATAATTTTATAACTATTATTGATGTTATTTTCGCAAAAACAACCTTATCAAAAAAATATAATTATTGTAAGCCAACCATTATAAATAATCGGGACAAATCATTTGTTGATGCTGAAAATATTCGCCATCCTCTTATTGAACAACTACATCAACACGAAATATATGTATCAAATAATATTATACTTGGTAATAGTATTATTGATGGTATATTACTTTATGGAACTAATGCCGTTGGAAAAACAAGTTTAATTAAATCAATTGGAATTAATATTATAATGGCACAATCAGGATTATATGTTCCATGTTCTAAATTTTCTTATAAACCATATAAATATATTTTTACACGGATTATTGGAAATGATAATATATTTAAAGGGTTGTCTACCTTTGCGGTTGAAATGAGCGAATTAAGAACAATTTTAAATATTGCTAATAAAGATAGTTTAATTTTAGGTGATGAATTATGTTCGGGAACTGAAATATCATCTGCTATAAGTATTTTTGTTGCTGGAATTCAAAAATTAAATAAATTAAAAAGTAGTTTTATCTTTGCGACACATTTACACGAAATCGTAAAATATGATGAAATTGTTGAATTGACAAATGTTTCACTTAAACATATGGCGGTTGTATATAATAGACAAACCGGCACATTAGAATATGACCGCAAATTAAGAAATGGTCCAGGAAATAGCATGTATGGATTAGAAGTGTGTAAATCATTAAATCTACCAGAAGAATTTTTAAATACTGCTTACAATATAAGAACCAAATATCATCCAGAAGAAAACAGTATTTTATTACTTAAAACATCACATTATAATTCTAAAAAAATTGTTGGTCTTTGTGAAATATGTTCTATAAACATGGGGTCAGAAGTTCATCATTTACAACATCAATCAGAAGCAAATAATGAAGGTATTATTGAAAAAAACGGAGAAATATTTCATAAAAATAAATTAGCAAATTTAATGACATTGTGTGAAAAATGTCATAACAAATTTCATAAAGAAAATAATAATACACAACATAAAAAAATAAAAACATCACAAGGATATAAATTAAAAAATGTTTAGTACTTACGGGATTTATTATTATGTTTTCTTCTATGTCTGCGTTTCTTTGACATTATTGATTTAAGGGATGATGCCGTATTATTAACACCCGATTTTACTAAACCAAATAAATTAAAAAAACCTTTTTTTACTATAGGTGCTGTGCTGGAAGCAACCGATTCAACTGACCTTCCAACGCGTCTTAATCCACTATTAACTCTATATGTCGCGTTTTTAGCCCCTTTATAAAAATTATTTCTACGAGTCTTCATATAAATATAAATATATTAAATTATTCCTAAAATAAGTATTTTAAATGTATAATATAAAATATTTTACATCTAATAAACATATTATTTACACATTTTCTTATTTAAACGCACAATATTTACAGTAAATACTTATTTGTTGATTTAACTAAAATAATGTAATAGATAAACATTTAGGAAAACGGGGTGAAGTGAGAAAATATGTAACCCTTATATTAATAAGTTAAATAATTAAAAATAATATATAGAATATATTTAAAATAATAAATGGAATTACTGGAATCACATTTTAATACGCTTACAGGTAACTTAACATATCACAACGAAACAGATACATACGAAATGTTTTCAAACAATTTAGGAGTGAAAAAACACCTTAATTATTTAACGTTTAAAAAATTATTTACAGAAATGGAAGGATTAAAAAACCCACTTATTTTAGAATCGGGTATAGCATCTGCTGGAACAAATAGTACATATTTATTCAATGAATATGTAAGAAAATATGGTGGTTTCTTTTGGTCGGTTGATATTAATAAATCTTTGGTTGACGAGCATACCGGTAATATGTGTCCTGCAACAACACTAATTTGTGACGATAGTGTTTCATTTTTTACAAAATGGAGTCAGTCAAATGATGTTGCAAATGTAATATATTTAGACAGTTATGATTTAGATTTTTATAATCCATATCCATCAGGTTATCACGGATTAGCTGAATATAAATCACTCATCCCTGTAATTAAAAAAAATACGTTGTTACTAATAGACGATACTCCTGTAAATCCTTACTGGTTAGATCATAGAAATAAATTATATAATGATATGTGTCAATATTATCAAAATAATAATAACACCTTGCCTGGGAAAGGTATGTATGTATTAAATGAAGTAACTAATGCTAATAAATTAATTCACAATTATCAAGTATTATATAAATTTTATGATGCCCCAGTTTAAATTTTTAACATGGTCCAGTTTATCAAGTAGCATGATAAATAAGAACCATATACAAAAGCATTATAGTGATACTCGTGAAGTATAATATATTAAATTATTCCTAAAATCTTTTTTAAACATATAATATCAAATACTTATTTTATACTTAATAAATAAAATTTAACGCACAAAAATCTAATGCTAAATTAGGGTTTGTTACATATAAATATGGTAAACTAAATAATCCTCTATTACCCCACGCTGAACCCCACGAATTAACACACATAAATGTCTGCGTTGCGTCACTATATCCAATCATTAAAACACAATGTCCTCCTTCTAATGTTTCTTTTGTTATATCTGGCATTGGAACAACCCCTGTATTTGTCACTTGTTGAGACAAAAAACTACTATATACCATTATTCCAAAAATAATAGGACAATTTGTGCTTATTAAACATGTTTTTAAACTATTTAAGTCTTGATTTATAAACGAATATGTATATTTATAAAATAATTTTGATTGTTTAAATGCGGATAATGGAGGCAGCATATTAAAATTAACAACATTATAAGACCACGCGGACTCAGAACAAGCACCATATTGTTGAATTATTTTAGCTGCTTGGCGTATATCTAAACCTGAATCATCTTGGGACGAATCACCTTCAATAGACCGTCCACAGTAATAATGGAATAAACGAGAAATATTCACATTATTGTTTGTAACCATATTTATATTTTTGGCAAATGCGTTTGAACAACACGAACCTAGAGGTCCTTGGTCAAGTATATTGTTTAATTTTCGGTTAATTACAAAACTAGATGCTATTTTATTAACTGCTTTTGTGGGGACAAATTTATAATCTCTTGTATCTGGTTCTTGAAATTTATGGTTTAGTTTTCTATGCATACTAATATTTGTAAATATTATTATTTTTACAAATATTATCATTATAGGAATAGATAATTATATACATACAAGATCCGTTATTATTTCATCCTTTATACTTTGGTAAATTTTATAATTATCGTTGTAATATACTTGAATTATTTTAACAATAAATGTTTCATATGAGTTTACTAATTCAGATTTTATAGTTTCAACTAATAAATCAATTCTATCACTTTGTTTTATATTTATTTGCTTTCCGTTATTTTTTATTATATCTGGATTGTATCTAATAATTATAATTGGTTTTCCACCAATACCATTAACGATTTCATTTATTCTAGAACATTCACACATATCCTGATATGTATTATGTTGATGCTCGTCTATTTCAACAATAACACAATGAGTCGGTAATTCAAAAAATATATCGGGGCGTTTTTTACTACATCCCTGAAGCATTTTACTTGAATTATAATCAAATTTGGTATCTATTGCTGTTCGTAAATAACGAACTATTGCCCATTCTTTTTTATTTTGGATTTTTTTACAATCCTTACACACAAAAGTAGCGTCTTCTTTTATATCACAATATTTACATAATCGTTTTATAATCATTCCGTATTGTTCTGATGGAATATGTGTATTACAATATTTATGTGTTTCAATTAAATGATTATATTCATTATCACAATCCAAAACACAACATTTATTTTCTAAAATAAGATTTATCATATTTGGTTGTCGTCTATGTTGTAAACAATATTGAGGCCGTTTATTAATTAAACCAAATAATGAGAGTTCTTTACATTTAAGGTGTTGACATTTTTTATTTGTAGTACTAATCATATTATTTTTTTTGTGTTCGAAACAATATAACGGTTTAGTTTCAGTTGGTAAATTAAATGTTGGACGAGTCAAACAATTCTCATGAATACATCGTTTTGAAATAATATCAATCATATTTTCTTTTTTATGTTCGAAACAAAATAATGGTTTGGTTTCAGTAGGTAAATTAAATGTTGGACGAGTCAAACAATTCTCATGAATACATCGTTTACTTTTAATATCAATCATATTTTCTTTTTTGTGTTCACTACAATATAACGCTTTAATTTCAGTTGGTAAATTAAATTTTGGTTGTTTTAAACAATTATCGTGAATACATCGTTTGTTTCTAATATCAATCATATTTTCTTTTTTGTGTTCAAAACAATATAACGCTTTAATTTCACTTGGTAAATTAAAAGATGGATGAATCAAACAATTCTCGTGTTGGCATCGTTTACTTTTAATATCAATCATATTTTCTTTTTTGTGTTCACTACAATATAACGCTTTAATTTCAGTTGGTAAATTAAATGTTGGACGAGTCAAACAATTCTCATGCTGGCATCGTTTTGAAACAATATCAATCATATTTTCTTTTTTGTGTTCAGAGCAATATAAAGGTTTAGTTTCAGTTGGTAAATTAAATGTTGGACGAGTCAAACAATTCTCATGAATACATCGTTTTGAAATAATATCAATCATATTTTCTTTTTTATGTTCGAAACAAAATAATGGTTTGGTTTCAGTAGGTAAATTAAATGTTGGACGAGTCAAACAATTCTCATGAATACATCGTTTACTTTTAATATCAATCATATTTTCTTTTTTGTGTTCACTACAATATAACGCTTTAATTTCAGTTGGTAAATTAAAAGCTGGTTGTTTTAAACAATTATCGTGAATACATCGTTTGCTTTTAATATCAATCATATTATCTTTTTTGTGTTCGAAACAAAATAACGGTTTAATTTCACTTGGTAAATTAAAAGATGGACGAGTCAAACAATTCTCGTGTTGACATCGTTTATTTTTAATATCAATCATATTTTCTTTTTTGTGTTCTCTACAATATAACGCTTTAATTTCAGTTGGTAAATTAAAAGCTGGTTGTTTTAAACAATTTGGACCGATACATTTTTTTGTCATTATAAAGGTTTAACTATATATGGTTATATAGTTAAACCTTTATATTATTTATTAAAAATGAATGGGTATATTAGAGAAATAAACACGATACTTAATACAAAGATGTCAACATACCTGATTATTTTTTTCGTTTTTAGTGGTAATTTATCATATTCGTTTGAATATTTGGCAGGTTTGAATGGTTTCGATAACCATCCTAATAAAGTTGGTTTAAGTTGGTCATTACAATCATATAACACATCATACCATGCTAATAAAATATAAGAGGCGGTTCCTAAAAGGAACGCCATTACAAAATTATGCATTCTTGATTTAGGATTAGGTAACCAATAGACTATTAATACGAATAAAGAAAAAATCAAGCATTTAATATTTAAATATAACGGAGCACCGAACAATCCACCTCCCATTAAAATATGGATATATAAAAAAATTGATTTAATATTAAAATAATATAAGAATATTAATTTACAAAGTTATAATATATTAAAATGATAATTCCAATTAAATGTTTTACTTGCGGAAATGTAATTGCTGATAAATATAGATATTATCTTAGAGAAGTCGCAAATAAAAAAATCGACCGGTCGTTAAATTTAAATAAGGTGTTATATTTAACAAAAGAATTTAATGAAAAAACACCAGAAGGGGAGGTATTGGATGATTTAGGATTAACAAAAATGTGTTGTCGTCGTCATTTTCTAACACATGTAGATATTGAATAATTTCTCAATATATAATATAAATGGCAAAAACAAAAAAAACTCATTCTAAAAAAGGTAAAAGTAATAAAAATCGAAAAATTTATAAAATAAAAGGAAACAAAACCCATAAAAAAAGAAATTTTTTTTCGAATAATTATCTTTGTAATATGTGTCGTAATAAATGTAAAAAAGGGTGTCGTTGTTCGTGTCATTCAAATAAAAAGATGAAAGGAGGATGTGGTTGTTCCACAACTCAATTAGGTGGAGACGCAACAAAATTATCTTTAGCATATACTGGAAATCCAGTTAATAGTTATCCGTCTCCATATTTAGCTTATACTGGGAAAGGTGGTAATTCAGAATTAAGTAAAGCATATCCAAATGTGAATGGACCGTCTGGAAGTTCGCTAAATATAATTAATCCGGGCCAAACATTTCGTGGTGGTGAAAATTTTAGTCCAAGTGATGTAAACACCTCAGGTTATCCGAATGGATTAATTGGACCATCTTGGTCTTCAAATTCGAATACATGGCCTGGTGTTGGAAATGTGGATGGAGTAACAAATCATTATGATAAAAACATATACCAACCATCCGACATTTCAAGACAAATGATTGCGAGTGGTTCAGCTCCTCCATTTTCAGTTGGGGGTAAAAAACATAAAAAGAATCAATCAGGTGGAAATATTATTCCTGATAATTTATTAAATTTAGGAAATATGTTTAAATATGGTGTGGGAAGTGTATATAACTCTCTTAACGGATATCAACAACCAACAAATCCTCTTCCATGGAATGAACAGTTGAAAAATACACCAGATTTAAGCATATTGAAATACTAATATATTTTCTATATATAAAGTATAATGTTTGTTTTACCAAAAAACCTAAAACAGTTATGTACACCAGCATTAGTTTATTTTGTTATGTCCATGGTTAGTACATTTTTTATAATACTTCAAAATATTGGAAATAAACATAAATTTTGTTTAGGTTCATTTTCGTGTGATGTTCCAAGTACAGCAGGTATAATTATTATGAAAATATTATATATATTATTTTGGACTTGGATACTGAACCGTATATGTAAAAGCGGTTATACGGGAGTTTCATGGTTTTTGGTACTTCTCCCATTTATTTTTGCGTTTATTTTATTAGGTCTGTTATTTATTTCTTAAATAAACTATTTATATTATTTAGTAATTTTTCGTTTTGTAAGATGTAATTATATATATATATTAAATAAACTTAATATATATATAATGGTAAAAATAAAGAATGGTGTTTCATACGATTTAAATGGATGGAAATATATATCAGTTTCAGGTAAACCATACGAACGAGGATTTGCGTATGGTTATTTTTGTGCAAAGGATTTTAAAAATATTCAAAAAATGTTAACCTTTTTTATTTACGAGACATATGGTGTAACATGGGAATATATAATAGAAGAAGTACAAAAAAGCATTAAACCAAAAACAATTAAGTATTTTAAAGAGTTTTATGATGAAATGGAAGGAATTGTGGAGGGTTGTATTTATGGAGGAACGGATACAACCATTAATGAGATTATAGCCTGGAACTTTTATTGTTCAATTCCATATTGGATTTCAAGTATTGATGGTAACGAAAATAGACATTTTACAAAAGAAGGTGGTAGTTCTGACAAGTGTAGCGCATTTATTGCGGTGGGGGATTATACCGAAACGGGAGATATTGTTGTAGCTCACAATTCATTTACGGATTATATTGATGGCCAATATTCTAATATTATATTAGATTTAAACCCGTCTGAAGGAAACAGGTTTATAATGCAGACATCACCTTGTTGGATATGGAGCGGAACGGATTTTTTTATAACATCAAAGGGGATTATTGGGACAGAAACCACTATTGGAGGGTTTATTCCTTATGAGAATAAATATCCTATAGGATATAGAATCCGTAAAGCAATGCAGTATGGTGATAATTTAGATGATTATATTACAATATTATTGGATGGAAATTCGGGTGATTACGCTAATTCTTGGTTATTTGGAGATATTAATACAAATGAAATAATGCGTATTGAATTAGGCTTAAAATATAATAATATAGAAAGAACCAAAAATGGATATTTTATTGGATTTAATGCCGCATATGATCCTAGAATACGAAATTTAGAATGTGTAAATTCAGGTTTTGATGATATAAGAAGACATCAAGGCGCAAGGCGTGTTCGTATAAATGATTTAATGATTAAACATAAAGGAAAATTAAATATTGATATTGCGAAACTTATTATTTCAGACCATTATGATATTTATTTAAATAAAGAAAATAATCCTTGCTCTAGAACGGTTTGTTCCCATTATGATTTAGACGCAAGAGAATATATGTCTCAGCACGATAGACCTAAACCATTTTCACCGCATGGTGCGGTAGATGGGATTGTATGTGATTCTGCGTTAGCAAAGCAAATGTCTTTTATTGGAAGATTTGGTAATTCTTGTGGTACTGAATTCATAGTTCATAAATTTTGTGAAAAAAACAGACAATGGAAATATTTAGAGCCGTATTTACACGATAGAAAAAGTCAACCATGGAGTAAATTTACTATTAATGATTTAAATAGTAATAAAAAAGGTAATAAATTAAAAACTAAGAAAAATAAAATAAAAGTTAAATCTAAATCTAAAAAATCACTAAAATAAAGTATCAAGATTTAATAATAAATTGACATTTTTAATAATAGATTGTTTATCTTGTTTTTTATAATAAGATAACGGATTTAATAATATTTGTACAATTAGATTCATATCATCTCTAATATTTCCAGTTAATGGAATAGAACAATCATTTAAATATGAATCTATATTTAAACATCCCAAATAAATTGGTTGACAATCATAAAGTAAAGGGTTTATTATTTTTTCAGAAAAATAATGATTGCTTCTAAAATTCTCAATCGCAATAGTAAAATAATAATTTAAATATGGTTCTTCACAAATAAATTTGCCCTTTACTTTTGTATCATTAACATTATTGCCTGCTGGATAACCTGAACCATAAATATCAATTGGTAAATTATTATGTAATATACAGTTAACAATTTGATGACGGTATTGTTGTCCATGAGTGATGCGTTTCCATGAAAGTACAATAGACATGATGTTATTTTTTTGTAAAATTCCTTTAGTGATTTGTTTAGGTGTAGCATTCTTGTGATGTTCAATTGAATTGTATGTTAAAAATCCATATCTCTCAATAAATGGTTCGGGTAAATTATGTTTATCTCCTATATAATATCTTCCAATATGTTTTATAGCATAATCGATAAATATGGGTTCCATATTTAAAAATTCGAATGGTTCCCAAGCAAGACCAATAACATTTGTTTTTGGTATATTTAGTCTTGGCATCGCATTGTTTATAATAATTGCGTGTGTGAAATCATCCGTATCTGTTATATATACTTGTTTATCTTTATAAAAAATGTCAGCGTTGTCTGGATTAAAACAACTCAAAATCGCTGTTTTTAAATGGGTACTACTATAAATTCCACCATTCATAGGACCACCTTCGAATATTCTAATTTTAATCATTATAATAAAATTACTATTTCCTTTAAATATATATAAACTAAAAGAATAATTACACAACCAAAAAGAAAAAGACGAACAATTCTAAAATAATTATTATAAAACTTCTTAACATATGTTAAAGGAAACAAACGAATCTAAAATTAAACTCTTGAAATATTTAAAATGGGACAAATTATGATTAAGTTTTTTATTTAATTTATATTTTATAATATATAATGAATCATTTACAACAAAGATTTTTGTTGTTTTTAATTGGTTGCGTTGGAATTCGTTCTCTACTTGTTATTATTGCTAAATATATAAATACGAAATATTTAAAATATTTAGGTTATTTGGCTTTAGTACCTGCTATAGGTTTTATTTATATATATTTAACAGGAACCAGAAAAACGGGTGCAGAAGTATTTGGAGAGAAAATATGGTGGAATAATTTAAGACCTATACATTCTATTTTATATTTTTTATTTGCTTACAATGCTATTATAGGTAACAAACAATCATGGATATATTTATTGGTAGATGTTTTATTTGGATTAATAAGTTTTTTAATACATCATTACGCAAATGATGATATTGTAAAGGTATTGAATGTATAGTGGATTATTACACCATTTCAAATCTTCAATAGTGTAATAATATTCAAGACACTGATAAAACAATATTTATATATTATGTGTAATAATCTAAATGTTTTCATTTTACACGTAGTGAGGATTTTTACTCATTATAATATAAAATTGTAATTTTTAAATTATAATGAGTAAAAAAATACAAATAACTATATAAAAAAATGTAATTATTATTATATATAATGGATACTATATCTTGGCAAATAATTAACACATATTTTAATGATAATCCTGATAATCTAATTAAACATCATTTAGATTCATATAACGATTTTTTTAGCAGTGGAATAAATCGTGTATTTAAAGAAAATAATCCAATCAGGTTTATTGAAAGAGAAGAAGTTATCGATGATTCAAGAAATCAATTAAATAAAAATGTAAGCGAAACATTATTATATTTAGGTGGTAAGGATGGGACAAAAATTTATTTTGGGAAACCCATTATTTATGATGATAACAGCAAGCATGTTCATTATATGTATCCAAATGATGCTCGACTTAGGAATATGTGGTATGGTATAACTATTCATTATGATGTGGATGTAGATATTATATATTATATAGGTGAAGAACGAAAGGAAGAGACCATTACGCTGAATAAAATTTATTTAGGTAAATTCCCTATTATGCTTCAATCCAAATTATGTATTTTAAACACATTGGCACCCGAAGTTAGATTTAATATGGGTGAATGTCGAAATGATTATGGAGGTTATTTTATTATTTCTGGAAAAGAAAAAGTTATTGTATCTCAAGAAGAATTCGCAAATAATATGTTATATATTCGTAAACATGGTAAGGATGATATATATAGTCATAGTGCTTCTATAAGATCAGTATCTGAAGATACATCTAAACCAATGCGGACTACATCTGTATATATTGTATGTCCTTCATCAAAGTATTCAAATAATCAGGTTGTAGTTAACATACCAAATGTTCGTAAAGAAATTCCATTATTTATATTAATGCGTGCGTTAGGTGTAAATTCAGATAAAGATATTATTAGAACATGTTTATTAAATTTAGAACAAAATTCAAGTTATGTTGATTTATTTATTCCATCAGTTCATGACGCAACCCAAATCTTTAATCAGGATACCGCGTTAAGATTTATAGCAACGTTTACAAAAAGAAAAACAATTTCAAGTGTAATTGAAATATTATCCAATTATTTTTTGCCACATGTTGGCGATTTAAATTTTTTGGAAAAAGCATATTTTCTTGGGTATATGGTGAATCGTATGTTACGCGTATTTACGAAAGAAGAAAAACCGACAGACCGTGATAATTTTCGTTATAAGCGTGTAAAACTATCAGGAACACTTATATATGAATTATTTCGTGAATATTATTTGATTCAACATCGAAACATTTCATTAACAATTGATAAAGAATATTATTTTCATCGGGGTAAATATAAAGGCGAAGAATTTGTAAATTTAATTAAATTAAATTATGGTGATTTTTTTAAACAGCGTGTAGTTGAATCTGGGTTTTTAAAGGCATTTAAAGGTAATTGGGGAGCAACAACTCATACAAAACGAATTGGTGTAGTCCAAGATTTAAATAGATTAAGTTGGAATACTTTCATATCTCAATTAAGAAAAATTAATTTACCGTTAGACCCAAGTGCTAAAGTTATTGGTCCTCGATTGCTAAATAGTTCTCAATGGGGATATATTGACCCGTTAGATACGCCTGATGGAGCAAATATTGGATTACATAAACATTTATCAATAAGTACATTTATTACAAATGGTTCATCCGCATATCCAATAATTAAATGGTTAAGAAAAAACGCAAATATGAAATTATTATTAGAGAGTTCTCCTGAATATTTATCAAATGCTACCAAAATATTTGTAAATGGAAATTGGGTGGGAACAACGATTAATCCAATTGAACTTGTTGATAGACTTAAATTATTAAGAAGGAATGGTGTAATCCCTATTTTCATGAGTATTTCGTTTGATTACACACATAACGAATTAAATATTTATAGTGATGACGGAAGATTAACAAGACCAATTTATTATATTGATAAAGGAACCCCAAGTTTTATTAGAGATACTCATATTATGAATATTTTAAATGGTTCTATAACATGGAATCAAATTATTTCTGGATTTAAGGAAAAGAAAGATGAAAACTTTAATGTAAAAAATAATAAAATATATGATTTAGATGAATTATATGATAATGGAACTATTGAAAATTTATATAAGTATAAGTCTTTAGTTGATTATGTAGATACTTCAGAAGAAGAAAATTCTCTTATTGCTATGAATGATGACGAATTAAAATTAAATAAATATTATACCAATATTGAAATTAATCCATCACTTATTTTAGGTGTCATGGGAAATTTAATTATTTATCCAGAAAATAACCCTATAGCCCGTAATGCTTTTTCTTGTGGACAAAGTAAACAGGCGGTTTCTGTCTATCATTCAAATTATCAAATGCGTATTGATAAAATGGGAGTTGTATTAAATTATGGTCAAACACCTTTAATTAAATCTAGATATTTAGAATATATTAATAAAGAACAACAACCGTATGGAATAAATGCGATTGTTGCTATAATGAGTTATACTGGTTATAATGTCGAAGACGCGATTTTAATTAATGAAGGGTCTTTAAAAAGAGGTATTTTTAGAACAACTTATTATTCTATGTACGAATCACAAGAAGAAACAACCGAAAACAACAGTTCTATGTCAAATTCACGATTTGCGAATATACAACAACATAATGTGGTTGGCATTAAACACGGTTATGATTATACTTTATTGGATGATAGCGGGATGATTAAGGAAAACACACCATTAAATGATAAAATTGTAATTATTGGAAAAATGACAAGTAATATGGATGATAAAGATTTATATATAGATTCTTCTGTTACTCTTAAAAAGGGACAGCTTGGATTTGTTGATAAAACCTTTATTACAGAAGGCGAAACCGGAACTAAATTAGCAAAAGTTCGTATTCGTGAAGAAAGAATACCAGCAATTGGAGATAAAATGGCTTCACGGGCCGGACAAAAAGGAACATTAGGTCTCATAATTCCAGAAGAAAATATGCCTTTTACATCAGATGGTATTCGTCCAGATTTGATAATTAATCCTCACGCGATTCCTTCACGCATGACAATCGGACAATTATTGGAAAGTTTATTAGGTAAAACGTGTCTTTCTTATGGAGCATATGGAGATTGCACCGCATTTGCGATTAAAGGTTCCGATACTAAATTGTATGGAAAAATGCTTACAAATATGGGATTTCATTCAAGTGGTAATCAATTATTATATAATGGTATGACTGGAGAACAACTTCAAAGTGATATTTTTATTGGTCCTACATATTACATGCGTTTAAAACATATGGTAAAGGATAAAATAAATTATCGCGCGAGGGGACCAAATACAGCATTAACTAGACAACCTGTTCAAGGTAGAGCAAATGATGGAGGCCTTCGAGTAGGAGAAATGGAACGAGACGGAATATTAGCACATGGCGCATCTTATTTTTTAAATGAATCATTTTTAATAAGAGGTGATGAATATTTTATGGCGGTTTGTAACAAAACAGGAACAATTGCTATTTACAATGAATCGAAGAATTTATTCTTAAGTCCATTTGTTGATGGACCTATACAATTTAGTACAAATCCAGACGGAAGTCAAAATATAAAAAGTATTAGTCGTTTTGGTCGTTCATTTAGTATTGTTAAAATACCATACACCTTAAAACTATTAATACAAGAATTACAAGTTATGAATGTACAAATGCGAATTATTACGGATAATAATGTCGACCAACTAATAAGTATGTCATATTCAGATAATTATAAATTATTATTAAAAACAGATGAAACCGATATTAAGAAAATAATAAGTAGTTATACAACAAACATTAATTCAAAATTGAATAATAAATTATTTCAAGTACCAAATGAAGTTGTTGTTCCAGAACCTGCAGAAATTACAAATGTAAATAAAATAAATGAACCCGAAACATTGAATTATCTTCAAGTTGCGGGTGAGTCAGTAGGTATTGATTCTGACACACCAAATTCCGCTTATGAAATAGAAGAGCTTGTATCTGGGATTCAACCAGATGAACAACCAATTCAACCACAAGAAACAACTGAACCTACTCACCCTGATTTTGGAAATAATGAATTAAACGATTTTTTTAATGGGTTGTCTACAAAATCCCAAAACATGATTTTAGGATTAAAAAATAATGATCAACCAATCGTATTAACCAAATTATTAAATCAACAAAAAGAAAAAATAGGTACTATAACTCAACAAATAAAAACACAAGTGGAACCAGATATTGATATTTTAAAAGTAGATGAAACAACGAATGAAAGTATGAATGTGTCTGATAATGAAAATAGTAATGAGACCAATAATAATAGTGAATCGTCTGAAACAAAACAAATTAAATTGAATTAAAAATTGAATTAAAAATTGAATTAAAAAAATAAGATTATCATAATATAACAATATGGAAAAAAAACAAAATTCAAGCAGTCTTATTTCTTCAATATATAAGTCAAGAAAGCATATTATAGATTTAATGAAGAGACAAAATTATAATGTAAATGAATACGCAAATTTTAGTATAAATGAGGTAAATACAATGTATCAAACCCAGCAATTGGATATTAGTTTAGAAAAAAACGAAGATTCACTTGAAAAAACTAAAGTATATATACATTATTTTTTAGAAAAGCCCACATTAAGGTCTAATGATTTACAAGAAATAATAGAGGATTTATTTAATATAGAAGAAACCTTAACTAAATCAGACACACTAATTATTATTATAAAAGAAGACATGAATGAAACATTAACTAATCAGGTAAAACATATATGGGAAAGGGATAAAATATTCATTACCATTATAAGTATTAAACGATTACAATTTAATATTCTCGACCATCAACTAGTCCCAAATCATCGTGTTCTATCATTAAATGAGTTGGCCGTTATTCAAAAAAAATATAATATTAAAAATTTATTAGATTTACCTGAAATATCTAGATTTGACCCAGTGTCCCAAGTGATTGGAATTAGACCAGGTCAAGTTTGTGAAATTATTCGTCCTAGTAAAACAGCCATACAAAGTTATTATTATCGTGTTTGTGTCTAAGTAATAGCGTAATATTAGAAATAATCTTTTTATATATAAATGGAAATACAAGAAAATAAATTATTAGATGACTTAACATTTGAATTATCATACGCAGATAAATATGAAAATCAGCTAAATGTATTAAAAGAACAATTTGTTTCAATTTTAGCTGATTTTAAAAAATATTATATTTTTTTTAATAAAAATCCAGATGTAAATGAATATCAACAAATGTTTTCAAATATTAAATCAAATATCGAGTCTATTAATTCCCAAATATTTAAAATGAATAATAACATACAACAAACCATAGATGGAAATAATATAAAAATACAAGAAATAAATAAGAAAATTCAAAAAGAAAAAAATATGAATTTAGAATTAAAAAATAAAGTTGGGATTATAAATAATAAAAAAGATAGTTCAAGTATTATGATTACTAATTATAAGGAATTATACAATAATACATATTACTATAATATTTCAATGTTTTTTGGAATAATCATATTATTAATAGGAATTGCTTACACAATAAAATATAAATAAAAGATGGGTTTTAACTATTATTTATGCAGAAATAAGTCGTTTGTATTCATCAACCTATTTTAGAAAATAAAAAAAATATTTTTTTATTTTCCCATTAACTTTTACTTAATTAAGATTATTTATGTATTGTATATATATAAATGACAACCACAAATACTGATTATAACAAATCAACCATTTTAACTATTTCATTGCTTGAAAAAGAATATGACAATACTTTAATTCAGTATCAACAAGCATCACAAAATTATATTAATGATTTAAAAAGTATTCAAACAACTAAGACATATAATATTTTAAATGGTCGAACTTTTTGGGGTGATGCTGGTATAAAACAGTTTTCAGCTAGTGATATAAATGAGTGTAAGGCATCATGTTCATCTATATCAAACTGTTCTGGAGCAACTTTTAATTCAACTAATAAAAATTGTTGGTTAAGGTCCGGGAATGGTGATATAATGACAGGAACTCCAACAGATAATGCTATTATACCATCCATAATTCAATCCTCAAATATTTTAAAAAAATTAAATTCGAAATTAATAGATATTAACACGAAAATTAAAGATGTAATTAATCAATCTTATAGTGATTATACAACACAGATAGATATGCGTAATAAGTTAGAAATACAATTACAACAGAATTATCAACAATTAATTATGGAAAAAAAACACATTAATGATTTAATTCGTGAATATGATACTATTGATGAATCCAAAATTAACGCAAATATTAATGTAAATCACTATTATTTAATATATACTGTAATTATTTTATTAGCATTATTTTTTTTATTATTATTTGTTTACCATTATATAAAGAAATAAAATATTATAATATTATAATATGGATAAAATAATAACTCAACGATTAATAAATCATAGTTATAATAAAGATAAAAGAAATAATAATAATAAACCAGTAGAAAATAAACCTCCAATAAAAAGTAAAATAAACCAAGAAAAATTACTTAGTTATGATTTAATGTTTGATATTATTAGTTAAATAATAAATTAATATTTAATTATATTAAATGAATATATCGGAAAATTCAACAATTACATTAGAACAAGGTAAAATATTTAACAATTCTAAAAGTAAAAAATATTTGAATAAACCCAAATATAACCCTCAAGAAACAAATAATGACGAATTAATTCAAAATTATAACTCTACTTTAGAAGATTATAATAACGTTAAAGATAATATTTTATTACAAACTCAAAATTATATATCTAGAACATCTCAAACAAACCCATTATTAAATAAAATAATACTTTTTAAATTAAGTGATAATGAGAACGTGTCATTTTATGTTACTAATAAAGGGGTTGCTAAAAGAATACCATCTAAAGAAATATACGATAGTATATTAGGGAATAATGGTTGTCCTTCAAGTACTAATATTATTAATATAAATATTCCGTGGTCAAACGCATACACTGTGGAAGGTACCATTATTCCAACATCACCTCCTTTACTGGTTGGCACAAATATGATATTAAATCAGAGTTGTGGAGGTGAGGGAACCAATGTATATGCTAAAAATATGGTAAATGATACAACCGCATCATATCAAGGTTGTTTTCAAGATGATACAAATACTCCAACCATGACTTTTATGGGTGGTTCTGTTCCTTCAACAGGATCATCACATGTATCAAGTATTCTAAATGGGGATTTCTCACAACCAACAATATCAAATAACTCATACAATTATATTAATAGTGCTTCAACCGTACCAGGATGGGTTTTTAATGCTATATTAGTGAATAACTCTTCGGCGTGGGGATTTGTAATGCCATATCCATTTGGTAATCAATGTGTATCTATACAACGAGACCAATCAATATCCCAAGTCGTGGATTTCAACTCAGGTTCGTATAATATATCTTTTTATGCGTGTGGACGAAACTGTTGTGATGGAACAGGAACAAGTAATCCAATAGCCATACAATTAAATGGTACAACTATATCAACAATTCAACCACCAGTAAATGTTTGGAAAAATTATAGTATTGCTTTTAATGTTGTAACAAATGGAAAGAATACAATTATATTTAAAGGCACGACAACATCAACAGATAAATCTACCGCAATTCAAAATGTTAGTATTGCGTTAACATCAACAATAACAAATAATAGTACAGGAATATATACTTATGAATCTTGCAAAAATACCGCAATTGATGGAGGTTATCAATATTTTGCGTTACAATCAGTAAATCCAACTACACAAAAAGGATATTGTGCGGTTAGTAATGATATTATCGCACCTACACAAAAAGGAGAATCTTATAGTATAACTGGAGGTGTTGTTTTATGGTCATCTAATACCGCAAACAATTCATCTAATATAGCAAGTTTAACAGTTCAAGGTTCGCTTTCTGTATTAAATTCTGGCGGTGTATCTATATTTAGTACCCCAGCACCTAAGACCACAACTAATGTTAATAAACCTGCTAATTATATTGGTTGTTATAAAGATTCAGGGAATAGAGCAATGTCTAATTATAATGGAAACGGTAAATATTATGATACATGTGCGTCCGCAAGTAAAAGCAAAGGGGATACTTATTTTGGATTACAATATGTACAGGGAAATAAAACGGCAGAGTGTTGGTCAAATAGCAATTTGGATAAAGCAAAACAATATGGATTAGCAACTAATTGTACTCAATTAACAGATGGAACATGGGTTGGCGGAGGATGGTCAAATGCCGTTTATAATAATGTAGACCCAACTGTTCCATATTTTTTAATATTACAAGATGACGGGAATATGTGTATTTATAAAGGTTCCGGACCTGAAGACAATCAAGGATACATATGGTGTTCTTTTACTAATGGAAAACAACAAAAACCAAACCCAACATTTAAAGCGTCAAAAGGCAAATTTGGTAAAAATTATATATCTAGTACATCTAGTTTAGCTATTGGTGATTTTATTGGTTCAAATGATGGTAGTATTTATTTAATGATGAATAATGATGGTAATTTAGTACTATATACATCTCAAAATACATTAAATTGTAAAAAACTAAACAATGGAATGATGGGTGGTGGAGAAGGGTCAAACGCAATTTATAAGTTAAATCAGGTTGGAATCCAAAAAGATTTACAAAAAATTGCTTATATCGACCAAAATTCAAATGCTTATTTATATCCATCTAATAAAATATCGAGTACAAATACTTATAGTAAAGTTAACGCATATAATAGTGAAGAACAAACTATTAGTGGGTTGTCAACTTCTGGTGGATCACTTGAACAATGTAAACAATCGTGTAATTCAAATGTAAATTGTTATGGTGTTGAATATAACACTGATATAAAAACTTGTATTCAGAAAAATAACTCAATATATAATTTAAAATCATCAAACCTCGCAAGTTCTCCATTTTCTGAATTGTATGTTAAGGATAAAACAGTGACGGAGGGATTTTCTACAAATAATATAGATACGATAAAATTTAATAATTATAAAAATAGTAATAAATTATTCTCTAATAATGTAGTTGATACAATATCAAATCAAGTTAATGATGTTGACAAACAAAAATTAGACCAATTAGATACTCGATTATCTTTGTTGTCATCACAATTAAATATAGTTAATGATAAAACAGGAAATCAGTTTGTCGACGTTGATACACAATCAAAAACAAATACCAAATTAATTAATTTATTTACAAAACAATACAATAATACACAACATAACATTAGTAATTTACATGAAAATATGCCAAACTATAATAATATTGTAGATGATAGTAATATTGTATCATCCTCAGCAATAAATAAATTTATTATATGGTGTGTTTTATTTATAATACTTATATTAGTTGCCATAAAAGTGTATCGTTCTATATAATAAAATAACGGAATAATTTTTATTTGTTTAATGAATATATAAATTATAATATTATTATAATTTATATGTCTACAAATTTACAAGAAATAAATTCTAAAACATTAAATGATATCCAAAATTTACAAAAAATAGAAAAGGACTTGTTTAATAGTTTAGAAAATAAAACTCTTCAAAATCCTGTTTCATCCGAAGAATTAACAAAAGTAGTGAATAAAGTAAATGATATATCCCAAATGCGTATAAATTTATACAAATCACTTAATAATTTAAATACTTTTTATAATTCAGAATTAAACAACTCAACTCATACTTTAAAACAACAGACTAGAGCTATTCAAATAGTTGAGAATGAATTAAATGAATCTAAAAAAAAATTAGAAATAATCGAAAGAGAAAAAAATAATAAAATAAGAATAGTAGAAATAAATAATTATTTTGGAGAAAAATATGCAGAACAAACCAGTTTATTAATGGCTATTTTATTTTTTTTATTTTTATTTATTGTGATATCCATATTATTCAAAAAAAATATTATACCTAGACCATTATATATTACTTTATTAATACTGGTTGGTATTTACGGAATATATAATTTAAGTAACCATTTATATTCAATCATTAATAGAGACAATATGAATTACCAAGAGTATAATTGGTATTTTAATCCCAACGCAGCACCTGGTGTAAATACAAGTAGTTCATCAAGTAGTGATCCTTGGGGTAAAGGGTCATTCACATGTATTGGTCAAGCGTGTTGTTATGAAGGAAGCACCTATGACACTACTCAAAATGTCTGTATTCCAAACACAACTCAAAATAACCCAGAAGGATTTGTAAATGATATTTTTACAAAACATACTATTGGATATAAAAAACCAGATGTCACCTTATATAACGGGGATTTACAATAAATAAATAATAATATATAATATATAATATGGCATCATCACAATCAACTATAACTGATTTTAATAATCTTTTACAACAAGCAGCAAAAAGTATTATGTGTGGCCCAGAATGTCAACAAAACAAAAATAAATCTGACCTTTATCAAAAATATTTAGATGCTAAAACAAACATGGTTAATGCTCCTCAAATGGTTGAAGAGAGCGCAAAAAAATATTATATGTATGCGGAAGGACCCGTAGGGTATAATAATTACATTAATCAAAATTTAGAACAAAAATTTAATATTATAAAAAAAGAAATTACAACAACTTTTAATAATAATTTAAATAACGCGAAATCTAATCTAGAATTATATAAGGGTATTTCAATAAATTATTCATATGTGTTAGAATTATATAAATATTATTTAAATGATAATAAAAAATTAGAAACAAAATATAAAAATACAACTGCGGATACATTAACAAATGACCGTAAAACATACTATGAAAATCAAGGTATAGATACATTATATTTTTATTATAAAGTTATATTCTTTATTTACATTATTGCTGCGATTTGTTTATTTGGTTTAAATTGGAATTTAACTCGATTAAAAAAATTTATAATATTAATATGTCTATTTTTATATCCAATTTGTATTATTCCAATAATTAAATTTATATTATGGTGTTACTATAAAGTAATTGTTCTATTTCCTAAAAATATTTATAATAATTTATAAACGACAATTTTGTAAATCAGATATTAGGTTGGATTCTATATCTTGTTGTGAATTGTATAATATTTTAATACCTTGCCAAAATCCGGACTTTTTACATTTTCCAAATTTATTATCCATATAGTCGTACAATTCACTTCCTTTGGGTTGTTTCCTGTTTCCTTGTTCAGCTTCAAACCATTGCTTAAATTGTAATAACAAATCAGTTTTTTTAACAGTATCTTCAATATTATTTGTTTTTACGATTTTATCGTTTACAAACCCTGTAATATGGTCTTGTCCTTGTCTATATTTATTAGATGCGTCTTTTACAATGTCGCAATCTTCAACAAGTCCGTTTGTTTCAAACGCTCTTTTTACTAATATTGACATAAATATAGGTGCTAATATCGGAAGGCGTTCCTTTAATGTTTTATCCTTTACAAAAACATATGGTGTGTCATCTGTATGAGGTTCATTCTCATCAATAAATTTAGATAAGAAATCACATATTCGGATTCTTCTCCAGGTTCCATCATCTTGACTATTTATCTCAAATAATGAATTAGTACATACAACCAATTTAAATTGTGGTTCGAATATTTCACTTTCACAATATAACGCACGACCTTGGACTGGGTCACCTCCAGTCAATTCTTTCATAACACCTTCATTAATTTTAGAATCTTTAGATGGTTCTTGCATAACAGCATATCTAATACCTTTTAGTTGTATTACTTCAGACGATGTACCACCAATACCATTTCGTTTTTCAGTTACAAGTGTTATGGGAACTGTACCTTTATAGTCTCCTAATGATTGCGACATGAGGTCTGTTAAGATTGATTTGCCATTACTACCGCTTCCACGATAAATATTAAATGTTTGATTTAAATTTGTACCAATTAAACAAGAAGCTAAATGGTCCCACATATATTTATTTAAAGATGCGTCAGGGAACAATTTTGCCATAAACGAGACTATTTCATGAATAGTTGGTTGATGTTTTTGTTCGTCATATACGATATAATCAATTCCTGTAGTTTTTGTGATGTAATCTTGTGGATATCCACTTCTAAATTCTTTTGTTTTAAAATCAACGATACCGTTTTTAAAACATAATAAATATTTGTTACCATCAACTTGTTTTATAAATTCATTGTCATAAAATAATTCCATTGCTTCACGCATTATATTATTTTTATCATTTGTTCTTTTTAATTTTAAAGAAATATCAACAATACATTTACATTTTCTTTTTAAATATTCGTAATTATCATCATTAGCTTCACAATGATGCATTTGTTCAGCACACATATCCGATTTTTTTTGATATTCAACAAACATATCTTTAGATATAGCAAGTCTTAATGATAATCCTTGGTCGCTTTCCCATTTATGATTTTTAAATGCGTACCATGTCTTGTGTGTAATGCTACTACATACATATCTATCTTTATACATTTGATATAACACCATCGCAAGATCAAAGTCCGTCTGAGCAAATATTGTTTCTTCAATATATTTATCAATTGTTTGACTTTTAACCTTAATATACTCTTCGTATGCGTCTTGTTTTGACCAATACATAATTGACCTTTTTGTATAACCATCTTTTTTATTAAAATATTTACTCCACAATGAATACAAATCAGGTATTGTTCCATAATCAAAATCAGATGCTTTACTTCTTAACATAACCCAAGATAAGAATAATCTATCATCTGTATGTTTTAAAGCAAACGCAACAGACCTGTTAAGAATATGAGACCCTGGTTCATAATATTTCGCAGGAAGGGTTTGTGTATATTCATGTGTTTCTTTTAATTCATACTCTGAAGGTTTTAAACTATTGATAAAAGCATCTATTGCTTTTTGTAACATTTCGAAATTAGTTATTTCAGACATTGATATATAGTCATCATTGTCACTATCATCATTATTTAATAATATATTAATTCTTGTTTTAGTATTAATTTTTTTAAATCTATGTTTTGATGTTTCTAATCTTTTATTATATATATCAACTATTTTAGGGTTTATTTCAAATTTGGGTGATATGTCATTTTGTGCGGACAACTTAATAAAATTTTGTTGAATATTAAATGTATTAATGTTTAATTCATCCATCATAAATTCACCATCTGAATTGTCATAATTTATTACAAAGTGTTGGGATAATTCATAAGCTTGATTTCCGGGTTTTCTTGACCCGAATAACTGCCAATTAGTGGTCCCTTTACTAATACCTTCATCTAATACTGAGTCCCAACTATTTATTAATGGTAAATCCCAAATGGTTGGAAGTTCCTCCAGAATTTTTTCTCGAAGCATTAGTTGCATTGTATGGTCCATTTGAATACCAATAATCATATGTATTCCATCTTTTGTTAATGATTTGTCTGATAACCGATTTACATTTGGTTTTTCCATAATAAAGATGTCAAATGGTCTATTTGCTTCAAACTTAAAGAATTTTTTAATTTCTTCTAAATATAATAATATCATATCTTGGATATGTTCTTTTGTATGTTGTCTATTATCTACATCATAATTATATCTAAAATCAAAATCTACTAATATTTGCCCGCCAGTATCCAACTGTTTTTCTGTAAGATATTCATTTTTTTTATATTTAAAAATACTATCATGATATAAGGAATGAAATATAGTCAGTTCTTCCTTTGGAATAATATATGACCCGCCATAAATATTCAATTCTTTATCTCCGATTCTTGTATGAGTTGCAGAAATACCAATATTTAATTTTTCATTTTTAGCATTATGCTTTGCTAAAAACTCATTTAAATCTTTAAATTGAGATGTCATTTCCATTTATTATTATGTTGTTATATAATAATAATAATTTTTTATTTCATTTTTATTATTTAATAAAATGTTTGAGGATCGAAATATTTTATAATAAAATTGAATTAAATAAATAATGTAAAAGTATAGTATAATAAAATGCATTTCTGTTCTAACTGTCAAAATATGTACTATATTAGAATTAATGAACACCACGATAATGATTTAGTTTATTATTGTAGAAATTGTGGCAATGAAGATACCAATTTAGGCGTTGATAGCATTAGTGTATCTAAAACATATATACAAAAAACGGAACAATCCTTTAATCATATAATAAATAAATATACGAAATTGGACCCAACCTTGCCACGCATAAACAATATTTTATGTCCAAATTCCGAATGTTTAACAAATACAAAAAATGAACCAAGAGAAATCTTATATATAAGATACGATAACGCGAACATGAAATATATTTATTTATGTTCTTCGTGTGACAATGTTTGGAAAATAAACGAATAATAAAATAATAAAATAATAAAATTGATTTAATTATTTAAAAGTATCTTTAGTTAATATAATATAAATACAAATGGAAGATTATTCTGATGATGAAGAAAATAGTTCGATTTCTAGTGGATATGATAGTGAGGAAAGTTATGAAAGTGAGGAACATAATATTAAAGGAGTTATAGGTAATGTGTTAATTGGCGGAATTAAACAAATTGAGGAGGATTACGAGGATGAAAATATTGAGGATGAGGATGAGGATGAGGACCCTATTATTGATGACAATGATTATGAAAATTATGATAATATAGACGGTCATGAAGGTGGAGGAGTAGGAGGGGATAATATTCGTAATTCAGATGATGAAAATGAGGATGATGATGATGCGGATGATACTAATTATTTACAAAAATTTAATAGTGATATAAACAAAAATTATATTGTTGATTTTCATCCCGAATGTTTAAATCATAATTATGATGAAATATCAATTTTAACCCGTGTAGTTAAAGATAAAAATAATATTATTATTGACGAATTACATAGAACAATTCCGTTCTTAACAAAATATGAAAAGGCAAGAATATTGGGACAACGCGCAAAACAACTAAATTATGGCGCACCAGCACTTATAAAAATTCCTGAAAATGTTATTGATGGATATGTTATTGCTGAGTTAGAATTACAACAAAAAAAAATACCATTTATTATTCGTAGACCAATACCAGGTGGAGGTAGTGAGTATTGGAATGTGAAAGATTTAGAAAATATTTCATTTTAATTTATTAGTTAATAAATAGAGTACAGTTAAATAGAGTACAGTTAAATAGAGTAAAGTATTAAAATTTTAAATAATATAAAAAAAAATTTTTTTATTTATATTATTTGTAACTGAATCATTTATTGTCAGTATAAAATTTATTTATTTAAAAATTTATATTTTTATTTTTTTTAATGATTATATTATTTTTATAAATATAGATATTGAATTATGCGATTTTCCATCTATTACCACAATTAAGACAATTTATAAATGTTGTCATTGGTTCATCACTCGACTTTATTTGTAATTGATAATATGTGGTTTTGTTTCCTTTACATTTTCTACATGTAAATGTATCAGTTGATGCTTCAATATTTACATTAAATTTACCCTTGTCTCTTTCGGATTTAATATGAAGCATTTTAGACCATTTGTCAGGGCACATCTCATAATGTGTCATAAACGCAATTTCATATGATTTAATTTCGGAATGTTTTACTTGTTCTATTAAATTTGGATTTTGTTTTAAATTAAAAATTATAGTACGCATACGATTTAAATAAATATGGATGAAATATGGATTATCCCATTTTTTTATAACCTGTTTATTATTCGATTCTTTTAAAGCATAATTAAAAATACCCTTCTCCAAGTTCGAAGAATATGTTTCATTATCAAATAACTCATTTATTTTATTTTTAAAATTTGAACGAAATAATTCTGAGTCTTCAATTTTAGTACACATGTTTATTTTAATATTAAATATATGTTTAAATTAAAATCAATTTTATTTATTCCGTATCATAAGATTCTTCACTTAATTCTGAACCAATATCTCCAATTGTAACCTGGTCAATTATGTTATCTGACTCATCACTTACGGACACTTCCGTTTCTGAAATTGACATATCATCTAGTTCAGAATCACTAGAATCATCAACAACAAATTCGTCCTTCAAATAACCTGTTTTGGTTTGTAATTCTTTAGGTATTTGTTTCATTTCATCCTGATCTTCGGGGTCATCACTTATTGATTTAATAGTTAAATCTTCAAATCCTCCGTATAATTTTTCGTATATATTTTCCCAATTTTTTGTTGTGAGACTGACTCTCTTTATATGGTCGTCTGTTTTATCAACCGCAACAATACAACAATTACCAAAGAATAATTTGTTATCTATTGGAGGTGGAAATTCATATTTATTTTCATTATTTGCTCTACCTTTAATTTTACCATACATTATAATATTATAATTAACACCTTCGTGTTTAATACTCCATACATTTTGTTTTATAAAATCATCTGCTTTTTTAAAACCACATTTTTTAAATAAATCTTCTTCTTTAAAATCCTTAATAGTTAGATTTTGTAATGAGCCATTTTTTTTAACAATAACAATAGAGATTGATTGTGTATTCATCATTATTATAATATACTTAATAAAATTTAAAATAGGTTTAAATAGTTTATATCATATATTATATAGTTTATTAAATTATGAAAATATACATTGAAACATATAAGTTAACTAACATAATAAATAAATATAACATTTTAGATAATTATTTTTATAGTGAAAAACAACAAATAGAAATTTATTCAGAAGAAGGGATCTTTGTTGTCGACAACTCAAAAGTATTTAAATTAAGAATTATAGATAAACTACCTTATAAAATAGAAGTTAAAGGAAATCATCTTTTAATCGATGAATCTATTATTGAAAAAGAAATAAACTATCAAGTTCCACCAGAACACATAACCATACATTCAACCACTTTTACTTATAAAATTAACCCAAAAATTAATTTATTTTTTGTTATTGAAGGAACATATAACAAAAAACAAAGTAATGACAAATATTCCGATTTTGAACCAACTAATTTGTATTTCACAAGTTCTTCAACTATAAATGAAATTAAAGATATTTTATGTGTGTTTTTATCTCTCTTAAACTAATCTCATAATATTATATGTTATTCTGGATTTTTCAAACCTCAATTTTATCAATTATATTAATTTTTTTGGTTCATTATTTAATAAATTTTTTTAAATCAACATTAACTGTTCCCAAAATTAAAGATTTAGTAAATAGTCCTACTAAAAAATATGAAAATATATATAATATAATTGGAAATAAAACATCTTATTCTGATGGCACAGATATCAATAATATGCCGCATGAAATAATACCAAAAGAAGAAATGAAAAATGAAATGAAAACCGAATTAAAAAATTTTCTTAAAAAACAATTAAAGGATACTGAAACAGATAGTTTACCCGAAAATGGGGTAAATTATAACTCAAATTATTCATTATATTAAAAATATAGGTTTAAAGACAAAAAATAATAATTTATTATGATTGAAGAACAAGAAAAACAACAACTTTTACGGGAGTTTCCTAATATAAAACTTTCTTATGAAAATATTAGTCATAAGAAAGTTTATGAGTTTGAATGCCTACTAACTATACCATTCGGTACTAAATGTTTTGCGTGGTTCTATACCCACATGAATAAAGAAACATGTTATATAATTGAATTAAATGACAAAAAACAAGTATCATCTATTAAAATCATGAACGCTTGTTATAATAAAGAATTATGTTACAATACAATATTTTATGGAACACTATTTAATTATGATAATAATTGTTTTTTTAATATTGAAGATATCTTTTATTATAAAGGAAAAAATATATCAAACCTGAAATGGTTTAATAAATTAAACATATTAAAAAATATTTTTACATACGAGATAAATCAAACATCATACAATAAATCATTTGTTGTATTTGGACTACCTGTTATACATACGAATTATTATGAGTTATTAAAACAAATACAATTAATACCATATCCAATTAATTTTATACAATATAGGCGTTACGGTTCAGTTACTAATCTTAAATACATAAAAAACAACAATCATCCATATACCAACACCCCAAAAATAACAAACGAAATTGTGTTTAAAGTTAAAGCTGATATACAAAATGATATATATCATTTATATACATTTAATAATGGCACAACAGATAATTATTATGGAATAGCATATATTCCAAATTATAAAATAAGCGTTTTAATGAATAATTTATTTAGAACTATTAAAGAAAATCATAATTTAGATTCATTAGAAGAAAGCGATGATGAATCCGAATTTGAAAATGAAAACGCGGATAAATTCGTCTTTTTAGAAAAAGCATATAATATGGTTTGTGCTTATAATAATAAATTTAAAAAATGGGAACCCGTAAAATTATCTACAAAAGGGAATAAAATTATAACTTCTAAAGAAATTTACGAAATTGAAAAAAATAAATACTAATTATATATGTCTTTCTTAGGTTATGGTAATATTGTACCAAATAGTAATATAAACGGAAATTATGTGAATGTGGATAGTTCAACTTATACTGGGGATTTTGGAAGTAATGTGGTTCCTGGATTACCAGGATTAGCAGGTTCTAAATACAATGTAGACGCAGCTTTAGGAATTGTTCCTGGAATTTGCGTAACTAAAGGCGGTGGTTCTAAACGACTTAAACGAAAAATTAAAAATATCACTAAAATGTATATGAGAAACGGAAAAAAACAAATTAAAACTTTAAAAAATAAACTTCGCGCTAAATACACATCCAAGAAAAACAAAACAAATAAAAGGCGCAAATTAACAAGAAGAAGACAAAGAGGCGGGTATGCGCAATATCAAAATAATATGCCTCTAACACAAAATTATTCAGTTGGTGGACCCTTATCTGCGAATAACTCGTCACTCGCAAATCCTCCACCTATTACCTTAAATACAGGTAATTGTATAGATAATTACAATCATTTTACAAATAAAGGGTTTGCTTCACGCGGTTGGTGGTAATTAAGACAAACATTTAACGGGTTTTTAATGAAATTAAACAACTTCCTTTACACAAATTATCCTCTTCGTCTTCTTCATAATTTATTTTACAATTTATATTATTTGAAAACTTATTCTGGGGTTCTAATTTCCAACATGAATAATCTACTGTATAATCAATATTGGTTGTTTTAATTATTTTATAATTTTGTTTTTTATAAAATGCTTTACGCTTTAACCATTGTCTTTGAAATACACCATGATTATCCACAAAATCGTATATTACCGGTTTTGTGATTAAATGCTTACTTCTTAATATTCTTCCAACAGTTTGGACAATATCTGTTTTAGGTGTAATTAAAAACTCCGCATTTAAAGAAGCAATATCTAAACCTTCACTTGCCATAGCATAACTAGCTAGTATTACCTGTTTTGTTTCTGTATTCTTAAGTTCTATTTCTTTCATACCACCGACATAATAACCAACAGAAGCGATGTTTTTACACACAATTTTTTTATACATATATTCTAAAATATTTAAATTGTGGGATAATATAATTGTTTGTAATACTTCTTTGGGTTTTACAAACGGATTATCAATATAATGTTGTGTATATTTTAAAACCTTTTTACAGTTTGGACATTTTGTTCTTTTTCCAGGAGTTCCATCATTTACAAGTTTATCAACACAAAGTAAACAATATTTAACTTGATCACAACAAATATTTTTAATTAAATAATTTGTGTTTTTATCGCATAATTCACAAGACGGGTTTTCAATATCCATGGTGTGTTTGTGTGCTTCAATTACTTGATGGTTCACATTATCAACTGTTATAAAATCATTTAATACCTTTATTATAAATTCTGTCCTATAATTGTATTGACACAATTTACTAATCATAGAACTTATTTGTGGGTTACCCTTATAATCTAAAATGGTTTCATTAAATTCGTCGTCGTTCGTTTTATAGACAATACTTCTAACTTCTACATCATGTTCGTTTTTTACATCTACTTTATGTATTACATCGCCTAAAAACATTTTGAATATTTTAGTGGTACCATCTTTTCTTTCCATTGTTGCAGATAAACCCAACATATATTTGGTTACAACTTTAAAAAGTGAATTTGAGAATGTTTGACTAGATATATGATGAACTTCATCTATAATCGTAAACCCAAAACTTGAAAATAAATTAGGTGGGTATTCTTTAGATACTAAACTTTGAATCATACACAGAACAATATCTTTATTTTCAATATCAATTACTTGACCCTGTATTTTTCCAATGGTCGCACTAGGTAAAAACTGATGAATTCGTTCTATCCATTGATTCATTAAAAATTCCTTGTGGACAATTACCAATGTTTTTTTTTTAAGTTGTCCAAGAATGTATAATGAAGCAGATGTTTTACCCCACGCACAAGGCAACTCCAACAAACCACCACTAACATTATTTTGTTTTACATATTTTATAAATTTGGATACTACAGGCTCTTGATAATCTCTTAAAGAACCATTAAATTGTAAATCTATATCATTGCCATCACTTATTTTATATGTTAATGGAATGCCAAATTTTGAAATACCATAATAATGTGGTAAATATATTTTATTTATAGATTCTCTATATACTGAAAAAGAAACTTGATTTATATTATTAAAACCGTGGGTTTGGGGTTTAACAGTCAAATCTGATTTTATGAGTTGTTGTTGTTCATTAGTTAATTCACTTTTTAATAATGTGTACCCTTTTGTTCCTAAACTTGTATTTAAAATTGTAGACATTATGATATTATATTTACTTAGTTTAGGATTTATTGTTTATGTTATTTACATTTCATTTTTTTTATAAAAAGAATAAAATATTATAATATGATATATGGACAATTTTAATAATTTACTTAAAAAAGATAACTTAGGAGATTTATTGCTATCTATTCTTTTTATTATTTATTTAATTATGGGATATAAATTACCCGACCAGGTCTCAAATACAATTAGCAGACCATTAGGTAAAATTGTTGTTGTTTTAGTAGCCATTTTATTATTGGTATTCTGTAACCCAATTTTAGGTATTCTTGGATTATTTGTTGCGTTTGATTTAATCCGGCGTTCAAATGTTTATACTGGTATCGATGCTTTAAAAAAATACGCACCATCTGAAGAAAAAAAATCTTCGCAATTTACGGCATTTAACCAATTCCCGTATACTTTAGAACAAGAAGTCGTGAATAAAATGGCACCAATAGTAAGAACCGATTCAACATTATTTGATGCGTCATATAAACCAATGTTAGACAATTTACATGATGCCTCTTTGATTACATCTACTTATTAAACATTTTATTTTTGCCAAGATATGTTAACATATAATTTATAATAATTAAAGTAATTATAAATATTAATACAAATATTAAAATCATTGGGAAATTAGCATAAACATCATTATTAATTATAGGTTTTGAATTAGTCACCGTTATATTTTCTTCAGAGTTTCCTGTTGGTTGACAAGATATATATATATCATTATCTTGACCATTCGTGGTATTTGGTCCGAGATTATTATAAAATATATTGTCTCCATAAGCAACAGTTACATTTTGTTTTATGACAGAAGTTAAAATCTTTAAATTATCTGCTGATATACCAATAGAGTTTTCTTTATCAAATACTATATAATCATTATTATTTGTTGTATATGTATAAAAAGGTTTTTTGGGAATAATATTTTGTAATGTATACCCAGTTAAATTTATGTTCATGGAATCTCCATTTTTAGGAGCTCCTCCAGAAATAGCGGTTATAATATCAGATAATAATATACTTGAAACAGATGAATTATTACTTTGAATAATTGGAACACAAACAACTAACTCTTTCCCTCCTAATATAGGCGCATGATATATCATAATTTCTGCGACTGTTTTTGAATCATTAAATAAATGAAATGAAGGAGCACAAATTTGAATTTGAGATACTTCATATTTATTATTATTATATGTAACTGGAGGAGAACTATTTTTATCATATGATAAAATTAACATTGTGTTATTATTTGTAGCTGAACAACTACTATTTTGATATTTAAAGAAATACGCACATTTTAAATCACACTTACCATATATATTTTGTGATGAAATATTAATTGGAGATTGTGAACTTATCATTATTACTATAACTATATAAATAAAAATAATTATTTATATAGAAATGAACTTAACTAAATATAAATTTATGTCGACGTTAATTATTTAAAAAACATATTACTTATTTTATAAATAATTTTAACAATATTTTTTATATTCAATTAAGAGGATGAATGTTTGTAACAATTAGATTGTCCGTAACTTATTAAGATTTGTATAATATTATTATATTTTATAATATATAATATGTCTAAAAATATAGCAGATTTTAATAATATAAATGATTATTTATCATTATTTAGCGCGGTTTTAATTACAGATTTATTTGTAATTTTTTTATTAAATACAAAGGTGATTAAATCACAAGTTTTAAGACAATGGTATTCACAATATAATTTGTCAGCTGTCATCGCCGATATATTGATTATATTAATTGTATTAATTATTACAAGAGCAATTTATTATTTAGTGTTTGATAGTTTTTCGATATTAAAATTTATTATTTTAGCTGTAATACTACAAATCACACATGATATATTATTTTATGTTTTTTTTAGCAATATACCAAGAGGAATAAATAAAATGATTGATACCTTTAAGGATTATGCGAATGATGTATCTTATAAAGCAATTTTGGCTGATAGTGGGATGATGATAATGTCATGCTTAATTGCGACATATCTTGTAAATAAAAATACAAATACTAATATAATTGTATTAATTTCATTTTTATATTTGTTACCATATTTATTATACAATTGATAATAAAAATAATAACAGGATTTATAAATATCTTTTGTCAACGTTAATTCTTTAAAATATCTATTATTTATTTATTTTATAATTATTCTATAAATATCTTCTGTCAACGTTAATTCTTTAAAATATCTATTATTTATTTATTTTATAATTATTCTATAAATATCTTCTGACAACGTTAACTCTATAAAATATCTATTATTTATTTA